>PPYF01220172.1_pt1 | contig 57754 bp, 49 predicted proteins | sample 1559871 | NCBI WGS metagenome assembly PPYF01 (sample SAMN08240021, study PRJNA423297) | Human gut metagenome, whole genome shotgun sequencing project.
CGGTATTGGTGCAGCAGTGCTTGTCCGTGCGCAGGAACATCTCGAAGTCGGAGATGAAAGCCGGGGTAAGCTCTTTCAGTGCGATGTCCTTCACATGGTAGCGGATGTCAAGGAACTCTTGCAGGTGTTTGTAAACGGTGCGGTACTTCAGCAGCGTGCCTTTTGCCTTCATGCCTGCCTCCACCTGTTTCTCGTAGTCCTCGTTGTGTTGGCGGAATACCTGCATCAGCGTGTGGTAGCGGTGTTCCAGTCCGAGAAAGGCGTTCTTTACCTTCTCCGCTGTGACGAAGTTGTCACGCTCCATGATTTCCTGATAGTGCCTGTTGATGCGTACCCGCATCTTGTCAAGCATACGGTTCGTTTCGAGTGCCGCCGTGCTTCTGCCCGTAACACGTCCTCCTTTGGTGTCCCACAGCTTCGGATCGACACTCAGTTTGCAACTGAACTGCGTCTGGCTGCCGTCCACCGTGATACGTCCCATGACGGGAACCGTCCCGTCCTTTTTCACTACCTGACGCTTGAGATAGTAGATTACTGAAAATGTACTCTTCATCGTTCTTAATTTTTGGGTTTCAAAATTAGTTGGTGAAGAGTCCGGTGTCGGTACGCAAAACGGGGAGGAACGGCGCAATCTTTTTCCGTAACCGTATTTGTTACGTGAGTTGTTAGTAAATCACTATAACATAGCGTCTTGTTTCGCTATTCGTACCCGTTTGTCGCATTTTCGGGCATGGTTACGAACAAGTAACGTTGCGGCGTCAGGATTTGGCTTCGGCAGGGATTGTAATGGCTTCACGAATTATCGCCACTTCAACTAAAACCCTTGTAACTCAATTCTATCACTATATCTTTCTGCATTTCACTTTTTTGTAGTAACTTTGTTATATATATTAATGAAAAACACATTTCTATCTATGAAAAAGAGTGATATTCTGTTCTTTTTGTTTGTAATAGCATTGTTTCTACCCTTTTTTATTAGCGATACCATTTATGAATGGTACAAATCTTTCAATGCAATCCATGGTATGGTCATGAGTTTTGTGAAGTTCGCCATTCTAGCTACTTTGGGAGAAATGCTTGGGCTTCGCATCAGCACAGGAGTGTATCACAACAAGACCTTCGGTATTATCCCACGCATGGTAATCTGGGGGGTACTGGGAAAGCATCCATATGTTTGGTATCCGTTTTCTGCCTTGCGGTTTATTCCGCTTCATGCAATTACCATTGGAAGAACTTGGGAATCAAAGAATCAGCACTTTTGAGTCAGGAGGTATCTTCAACGACTCGCTAGCAGAAAGATTATGTGAACAACCGTACATACAGGACAAAATCAGACTGATAGAATCTTTTCTCACCCAAGCCTTATGTACTAACAACAAGATAGAAAAACAGATATCATATGCAGTAGATTGCATTAACCTTTCCAAAGGCCAACTGCCTATCCGTTCTTTAGTAGAAAATGTATGCTTGTGCCAAAGACACTTCGAGCGCAAGTTCAAACATCAGACCGGATATTCCCCTAAGGAATACAGCCGGATTATCAAATTCAAGAATGCAGTGGATTTACTGCGTTCCACCTCTTCCAATCAACTCTTCTCTGTTGCCATTGAGGCCGGATACTATGACACAGCCCATTTGAGTAAGGAAATAAAAGCCTTATCAGGCAATACACCCGGTTCCTTTTTATCCTTACCGGTTACGGAAGAAACCACATTAACATATCTGAAACTATAAAAGTCGTTTTTTTACAACGAAGCCATCCTGGCGTTTCTTACTTTTGTACCGTATCAAAAACTAAAAAGAAACAATGGGATCACTTAAAGAAAAAGCAAAAGCTTTGCTTCAACAATGTGAAGTAGTCACACTAACTTCCATCAATAAAGAAGGGTATCCCCGGCCGGTTCCCTTGAGTAAAATCAAAACGGAAGGATTAACAACCATCTGGTTTGCAACAGGAAACAGTTCGGCAAAGACAAAGGATTTCCGCTCTAATCCGAAAGCCGGCATATGTTTCTACAAAGAGGGAAACAGCGTGGCCATGACCGGAGAAGTGGAAGTTGTATCAGACACTGGCACCAAGAAAGAGTTATGGCAAGACTGGTTTATCCATCATTTTCCTAAAGGACCGGAAGACCCCGAATATATCCTGCTGAAGTTCCGGGGAAACCATGCCACCATTTGGATTGACGGCCAGTTTGTTCACAGAAAAGTCTAAGTTTCCACCTCTTATCCTTGAATTTTTTCACATTTTATTTTTCATACACGTCTGTCATCCTTGAAACATCTTATTATATATGGATGTTTTAAGAATGACAGACAGGCATGAAAGGAATTCAAGACATCAGCTCCAGACCATCCGTCTACAAAATTCATCTCTTCCCTACCCTACCTTTCCAATACTTTCCCTACCTTTGTGCCATAAGTACGTATGACAAATACCAATATGGAACAACAACAATCATCTTATAAAGAAAAAGAACGTATAGACCTTCGCGAGCCGCGACGCTTCAAAGTTACTATTTTCAATGACGACTTTACTACAATGGAATTTGTTGTAAAGATATTAACTACCGTTTTTTTCAAATCAACGATGGAAGCAGAAGCTTTGATGATGCAAGTACACAAAAGTGAATCGGCCGTAATAGGCATCTATACGTATGATATCGCCCGGTCAAAAGTACAAAAAGCCACCCGTATGGCTCGTGAAGAGGGTTTCCCTCTCCGACTCACGGTTACACCGGAAGAAGAATAAAAAATCAAGAATAAGATATGGATATACCAAATACCGATTCGGTGAACTACGCTTTCGCTTCTGCGCAGAGCCAAGCGATGCAATATCGGCATGAATTTATCACGCCCGAACACTTATTGAGCGCATTGCTGGAACAAGTTCCTTTTCAAAAAGCATTGGCAGAGTGTTTTTGTACCCCGGAAGAACTGTCCCAGTCCATTTCCGAATATCTGTCGAAAAAAGTGGAACGAGTTCCTCAAGAAATAGAATATGAGTTGGAAATTTCAGGTCAACTCTCCGAGCTGCTGCAATATGCCTATATGACAATCAGCCATTCAAGCGCAGAAGAAATGGATGTTCCTCATCTGGTACAAGGAATGCTTCAACTGGAAGATTCATGGGCCGGCTATCTGCTAAAAGAAACAGTGGGAGAAGATATGCCGGAGTTTCTCAGCTCCCTCATTTCAAATTACGAGCACATGAATCAGTTTCAAGAGGAAACTTCCTCTGAGCAAGAGAAAAGCGAACCTTGGCGCAACTACGTCACCTGCCTCAATGAAGGTCTGCAAGACCGGAATCCGCTTATAGGCCGGAATGTGGAATTGGAACGCACCATTCAAGTTCTCTGCCGCAAAGAAAAGAACAACCCTCTGCACGTGGGTGAACCGGGAGTGGGAAAAACCGCACTGGTCTACGGACTAGCTGCACGTATAGAAGCAGGCAATGTTCCCGAACGCCTCACAGGCTGTCGTATCTACGAACTGGATTTAGGCAACTTATTGGCCGGTACACAATATCGGGGTGAATTCGAGAAAAGGCTGAAAGCCATTATGGAAGGAATACGGAAAGAAGGACACGCCATTGTATATATAGATGAAATACATAACCTGATAGGCGCCGGACGGACGGGAGACGGTTCGATGGATGCCTCTAATATGCTCAAGCCTTATTTGGAAGGAGGAGAGATCCGGTTTATCGGTTCCACTACTTACGAAGAATTCAACCGCTATTTTTCACGTAGCAGAGGATTGGTACGGCGTTTCCAACAGATTGACATACAGGAACCCGGAATCGAAGAAACTATCCACATAGTGGAAGGATTAAAAGAAAGGTACGAAACGTTCCATGGAGTAGTTTATGAAGAAGGAGTGATAGCATATGCCGTCACAGCTGCCGCACGGTATATCAGCGACCGTTTTTTGCCCGACAAGGCCATCGACCTGGTGGACGAAGCCGGGGCTTATCGTGAAATCCACCCCACAGATACAGAAACACAAACGGTGGACAAAGCATTGATAACCGATATACTGGCACGTATCTGTAAAGTGGATGTACTCGCCATGAAGGAAGAGGACAATGCCACATTAGAAACCTTGCATGAACGCATCAGTGCAAAGATATACGGTCAGGAAGAAGCTGTCTGCCAAGTGGTGGAAGCCGTACAAATGGCCAAAGCCGGGCTACTGGACGAAAACAAACCACTGGCCAGCCTTCTCTTCGTTGGCCCCACCGGAGTGGGAAAGACGGAAGTAGCCAAAGTATTGGCCTCCGAACTAGGTATTGCCCTGCAACGCTTTGACATGAGCGAATATACGGAAAAGCATACAGTGGCCAAACTCATCGGCTCACCTGCCGGATATATAGGTTATGAAGACGGCGGACTGCTGACAGATGCTATCCGCAAAACTCCCAACTGTGTGTTACTGCTTGACGAAATAGAAAAAGCGCATCCTGATATATTCAATATCCTGCTGCAAGTCATGGACTATGCCGTACTGACGGATAACAAAGGACGGAAAGCGGACTGCCGCCATGTTATACTTATCATGACCTCCAATGCCGGAGCACAATTCGCGCACCAAGCTTCTATAGGTTTCAGCGGACAAATTACTGCCGGAGAGGCAATGTTGAAACAGGTTAAGAAAACTTTCAAACCTGAATTCATCAACCGGTTGTCTGCAACAGTCGTCTTCCATGATATGGATTACGGAATGGCTTCTCTCATCCTGAACAAAAAACTCAACGAACTGAAAAACAAACTGTCTGCACGTCATGTAGGAATGGAACTCAGCCCGGAAGCCTATAAGCATCTGCTGAAACTAGGTTTCACCAAAGAATATGGTGCCAGGGAAATGGACAGGGTAATTACTTCGCAGCTGAAGCCACTGCTTATGCGTGAAATCCTATTCGGAACATTAAAAACAGGAGGTAAAGTAAGAGTGACAGCAGGAAACGGAGAATTGAGCTTGCAAGTACTCAAAGAGTAATACCTTTAAATGAATCGGCAACTTCTCCGCAGAGGCAGAGATACGGAGAAGTTACTACAGAAGATATTATATGAATCCAATAAATAAAAAACAATATGGTCTTTCAACTAACTCAAAAACTTGTTTTTCCCGACCCTCACTATGGCGAACCGGACGGACTATTGGCAGTGGGCGGCGACCTCTCCGTAGACCGTCTCCTCCTTGCCTATTCCAATGGCATATTCCCTTGGTATGCTTTCCGTGAAAAACAGATACAATGGTGGTGTCCCCTGAAACGGTTTGTGATTTTCCCTAACGAGATTCACATTTCTCACTCCATGCGTACTTTTATGAACAAAGAACAATATGGAGTCAGTTTTAACCAGGCATTCCATGAAGTGATTCAAACCTGCGGCAATCTGCGGATGGAAGAAACGGGAGCATGGTTGGGCAAAGATATCATGAAAGCCTACATCCGCCTGCATGAGCAAGGTTTCGCGACCAGCGTGGAAGTATGGGAAGAATCTTGTCTGGTCGGCGGACTCTATGGAGTCACTTTGGGAAAGTGTTTTTTCGGCGAAAGCATGTTTTCTCTAGTCCCCAATGCATCGAAACTGGCGCTTATCTATCTGGCACAAACATTTCAGGAGTTGGGAGGAACCTTGATTGATTGTCAGTTTGAAACCCCACACTTAAAGTCAATGGGTGGAAGGTATATAGACTATGAGGAGTATATGAGGTATGTGCAGGAACCTCTTGAATCTCTGTAAAGTCTTTGTTTACCGATTTTGATTATCAAATCATCAGTCAAAAATAAAATATAGGATACAAAGCTGAGATTATCAAATATATTTGCTAGCTTTGTTTTCGACATTACAAACAGAGCTATTTACCCAACTCAAAAACAAACATGAAAAAGATATTCTACTGTTTTTTACTACTTACCTTCTTTGTCTTGTCTTGCTCCAAAGAAGAGGCCGATATGGATGGTAGCCAAAATAAAGAAACAGAAAATAAAGAGATCAAAATTATATTAGAAGCAGAAACAAGTTCTCAAAACATATTTGCTCCTATTGTATTCTACCAATCTTTTGATTTTGGTAAAGATGCACCTTGTCTAAGCGAAGTGTATGATTCCATAGTGTGGAAATCATCTCATTCCCCAAATAGCTTTAAAGTATTCAGTCATTCAAATTATGCCAGATATGTGGAAACAACATTTTTCAAATGGGCACATGTTTATTATTCACCCGGCACATACAAGACTTATCTGCTAGGTTACAAAAACAATGAAATAATCTATAGTAGTGATACAATATCCATTGATATCACAAATAAAAAAGATTTCCTTGCTTTCAATTGGAAAGACGTAACCGACTCCGATTTTACCACAGGCTATGCAAATAATCTGGACGGATATTATCTGAGTACGCAAACCCATATCCATCAAGGTGTCCCATCTGTTATGCTGTATGCCAAAAATGAGAAATATGAAAAAGGGGGATCTATGAAAAGCAAACAAATACTGTATAACTACATAAATTCATTTTCCTCACTCCCTAATTATACCGCAACCTCAGACGAGTCTTTGAGAAAAGAATTCAGCACTATATTTTCATTTCAAGAGAAGAATGCCATTCCACTAAACATTTGGCTTACCCCCAAAGCTAAAATTGTACTCCTCAGAAAAGATTTCAAGGGACTAGAGAGCGAATACAAAATTTATGCCGAACCAGGAGATTTGATTTAACCTGCAAAACACAATTGTTTAACTAATGAAACATCAACTCTGTATATAGCTACATTCAACGAATAGCACTACCAATCCAAACTATTTGGCTATTTTGACGGATCTTAAATAAGATTTGTTACAGAGTTTTATACCCTTATTATTAATCCACACAGATTGTGCACCATCCCTAAACCGATAAGTGCATAAGCATGGTTATACATTAAGTTAAACAATGAATTATACATATAAACAAATATGGCTCATCAACCTTCCTGTAATGATGAGCGTTTTAATGGAGCAATTAATCAACATTACCGATGCCGTCTTTCTGGGCCATGTCGGTGAAGTGGAACTTGGCGCATCTGCCTTGGCAGGAATATATTATCTGGCAACTTATATGCTAGGCTTCGGTTTCAGCATAGGACTACAAGTCATGATTGCCCGCAGGAATGGAGAACAGAACTATGCAGAAACAGGACGTACCTTCTTTCAAGGACTATTTTTCCTTTCCGGACTAGCACTCTCTTTATGTTTGTTGATACAGGGCCTTTCCCCCTTCCTCTTGAAACAATTAATTACCTCACCGGAAATCTATCAGGCTGTAACGGACTATCTGGACTGGCGCAGTTTCGGACTTTTATTTTCATTTCCCTTTCTGGCACTCCGGGCTTTCTTTGTGGGAATAATAAAGACCAGGTCCTTATCTTGGGCCGCAATAGCAGCCGTACTTATCAACATCCCTTTCAATTACCTGTTAATATTTACCTTAAAATTTGGGATAGCAGGATCGGCAATAGCCTCAACGCTAGCAGAAATGGGATCGTTAATCATTCTCCTTATCCATATGTGGAGAAAGATTGATAAAAACAAGTATGGACTGCAACCGATATTTGATGGAAAGCTATTGAAAAGACTGTTTTACCTGTCCGTATGGAGCATGCTGCATTCTTTTATCAGTATGGCGCCGTGGTTCCTGTTCTTCATCGCCATCGAACATTTAGGAAAGATGGAACTGGCCGTTTCCAACATAACCCGCAGCGTTTCCACCCTCTTTTTTTGTGATTGTCAGTTCTTTAGGAGCCACCAACGGTTCCTTGGTAAGCAATCTTTTAGGAGCCGGACAACAAAAAGGTGTTTTTCCTATCTGCCACAAAATCATCAAAATGGGATATGCCATCGGTTTTCCGCTGGTAGGAGTCGCATTGTTTTGTGATTATTGGATTATCGGATTTTACACCAACAACGAAACACTGGTGCAACACACTGTCCCCCCTTTCATCGTCATGCTGTTCAATTATATATTCGCAGTACCCGGATATGTCTACATCAGTGCCGTCACCGGAACCGGAAAGACAAAAATTGCCTTTATTTTCCAAGTGGTTACCATTATGGTATATCTTCTTTATCTTTACTGGCTGAGCCACTGTGTACATGCACCTTTAGCGGTATATATGACAACCGAATATCTGTTTGTCATCATGTTGGGAATACAATCTGTCATTTACTTGAAAAGGAAGCATTACTAAGTTCCTTGCTACCCCCTTTCTCCCGATTCATTCCGGCAATAAATAGTTATTTATAACTATCTTCAGTTTGAAAGCTTTTCTCTACTTTTGCAAACCAACTATAAAAGACAGCGTATGAATATTTTCGACATTGCCAAACAGAATCAGGAAAAAGCCTGGCAAGTTATCAAAAACACGAACATCATCCAGATATGGGAAGATGCCGGTGCAAAAATTAATCTGGTAGGTTCACTCAGAACAGGGCTACTGATGAAACATAGGGACATTGATTTCCATATTTATTCATCAGCCTTAAACCTGACGGACAGCTTTCAGGCAATGGCCAGACTAGCAGAGAATCCGTCCATCAAAAGAATAGAATGCGCTAATCTGCTGCATACTGCCGAAGCCTGTATCGAATGGCATGCATGGTATCAAAATGAAGAAAATGAACTTTGGCAGATGGATATGATTCACATCCGGGAAGGTTCACGTTATGACGGTTATTTTGAAAAGGTAGCCCAACGCATTTCGGAAATTATGACCGATGAAATACGGGAAACTATTCTAAGATTAAAATATGAAACACCGGAAACCGAGAAAATCATCGGAGTGGAGTATTATCAGGCAGTCATCCGGGATGGGGTGCGGGATTATAGCGGATTTAAGGAATGGAGAAAGCAACATCCTGTTACAGGAGTAGTAGAATGGATGCCTTGACCCGATGAAATCGGGCATCAGCTTAACAGCCCCGACTCCTGTCCTAGGCGTATTGCCTCCAAAGAGTTTTGTACTCCTAGCTTACGCAACAGATTTTGCCGGTGAATATGGACGGTATGAATACTGATACATAATTTATCGGCAATTTCTTTGCTTAAGAATCCTCGTTGGATGAGGCGTAATATCTCCATTTCACGTCCGGTAAGACCGAAAGCCGGATTCATTATCACCACACCAGGTGAAAACATTTCTCCATTTCTCAGATTCAGCACAGTACATTCCACCTGTTCTGATTCTTTCTGACCGGGAGCCATACTCATATTCCCTATAATGAGCCATGCTTTTCCGTCATGGCTCTGTTCCAAAACTTGATGCCTGCTTGTTACACGCACATAGTTGCCACGAGCATTGAGTATACGGAAACTATACACATTACAATAGTCATTCCGATGTTCAAAAGGCTGGTTATAAATGAACTTCCCCAGCCTGACTTGCAAGTCTTCCAATTGGGAACGATCATGCGGATGAATACGTGACTCCAGATAATCACCCTGTTTTTCCAATGTTTCTATCTTGTGCCTGTCATACCCCAACCAATCGACAAAACCCGTAGAAGCATACGCATAACATCCTTTATATACATCCACCACGAAAGAACAGCCGCCATTGATTCTGGACAACTTCTGGAGCATGGATTTATCCCGTTCCCATACCGCATAATCCATGTTTTTGCAAGACAAATGTTGCTTTGCCCACAATTCCTCACGGGTGACATTTGTTACACTCATATTCTTACTCTTTATCAAAGTGGTACTTCAAGAAGATAGATCTTATCAGCCTACTCACTTACTTTTTTCAAAGTAAAACAGTCTATATCTGGAGCCCAGCAAAATGAGCTTCCCATACGTATCTTATTATTCCCTGCTTTCAAATGCACCGGAACAGTAATCGAAGCTATCTTTTGAGTCTCATCCGCCGACAGCGAATCAAGAAGAATCCTTTTTTCGTTATTCACACAGACTTCCAGCTTACGGTCTGCTTTAGGCACATAGCGGATAGTCATTTCATATTCACCGCCCTGCTCGCTGTACACCTCTTTCCATTCTGCAAAATTCTCTTTCCGCCCTCCCAGATAACTTACCTTCATGCCTCCGGATGCTTCATGTAACGGAGCATATACGATGCTTTTCGGAGTCTTTCCCAAATCATTGAAACAAGGCAGATAAGCCCATTCCGCTTCATAAACAGTCGCTTCCAATCTCTTCTCGGACTCCATACGTAAAATCAGCACACTATGGGGAGGTAATTCTCGATTCAGAACACCCCCTTTTATCTCCGGTAAATCCTGCTGTTTCACCAGATCGCGTGCCTTAACCTTTCCTCCTAATTCCAAAATATTCATCGGAACTGTAAAGCTACAAATCGTATCCGAAGGATTGTATAAAGCAACCGCACGTACGTTACCACGCTTTCGTTCTATATCCTTCACCAACACATACCCTTCATTTTCATGCTGAACTACGTATGCCTGCAATCCTAAAGGGTCTTGGTTCAAAGCTATCAGTTCTTTATTTTTCAACAGTTTTAATGACGTCTCCGGAATGGTTGTCAGATCACATCCTATCAACAAAGGTGAACTCATGATACACCACATTCCAAAATGTACCTCTTCCTCTTCAGGTTTTAGCCCTCGACCTATCTCCAACATATCCATATCATTATAATGACCTTCTCCCGCATAGGCAGACAGATAAAGATTTTTATCGATGATATATTTTACTGATCCCCACTCCGGGCGGATATCCGCACTGATTCGCCATGAACGAGCAAGGTTTCTAGCCCAAGTACCCGGGAAAGCCCATCGACAGATATTAATAGAAACATGTCCGCAACCCAGATTATCTATAGCCTGGCGTATTTCGGTATATCGTTTTTCTTCTTCCAGATTCAATTCCTGACCGGCTCCGCAATAATCAATCTTGATAAAATCAAATCTCCACTCTTTAAAATACAACGTGGCATCCTGAAATTCATGTCCGTACAAACCGGAACCTATGCCGTTCATATCTTTATCCCAGATGGAACCGCAAGTATTGCTTCCCGCATCCGAATAAATGCCGGCTTTCAATCCTAAAGAATGAATATGATCCGCCACTCCCTTCAATCCATTCGGGAAACGCTCGGAATGTGTTTGCATCACTCCTTTTTCATCCCGCCATCCAAAAAAACCGTCATCTACATTCACATAGGAATAGCCTACTTCTTTCAGTCCTTTTTGCACCATAGCATCTGCTTGCCTTATTATTAAGGTGTCATTGATATGAACCCGATAGGTATTCCATGAGCTCCACCCCATAATAGGAGATTCAAAAACAGTCGTATTTTGGGCGAATACGCCGGAACATAGACCGAAAGCTAAAGTCAAAAACAAATTTCTCATATTCATTAATTCTCATTTTTTACTTAAAGAAATCATCAAGAAGGTATATCTTATGATCCTAATGGTTAACAGGAAAATAAAATCAGTTTTATCATGTAGGGAGCAAAGATAACGAAAAACTCTTACCTCCCTATATACTTTCACAAAAAATATTCGGCTGGTAGGATGTTAGCATTATAATCCGAGAATAGAATTTGACCCATAAAATAGGGTACCCGTATTTGTTCTGGCTTTATCTCTAAAAAAACAGAAAGCCACTGAACTTCAGTGGCTTATCCTTTACATTGTCGGAATGAGGCGACTCGAACGCCCGACCCCTACGTCCCGAACGTAGTGCGCTACCAACTGCGCTACATTCCGTTTCTGTTTTGCGAGTGCAAAGGTAAAGCATTTTTTTGAAATCAAAAAGAATTTCATAGAAAATTTGCAAAAAATTTGTAGAATCAAAAAATATGCCTACCTTTGCAACCGAAAACAAGAAACAATAGTTTCTGAGAGGTCTTCTATTACAAAGTGAAAAGCTCTACCGATAACCATTTTGGTGCCATAGCTCAGTTGGTAGAGCAAAGGACTGAAAATCCTTGTGTCCCCGGTTCGATTCCTGGTGGCACCACCAAAGCAAAAATCAAAGCATTTAGGGCTTCATTTCGTGGAGTAGTAGATAAGAGGTTCTTTCTGTATAGATTAGCAAAAGTTAATCCCCCCAAGAATTACAACTGAACCAGAAAAATTAGTATCACTCCACAAACCTAATTTACAAAACATTTCAATCGTTTGATTGATATATTTCATCATGTTCGATAAATTTTTCCCTGCATCTTCAAGCTCTCGTCTGATTTCTGCTAATCTCGAATTTAATTCGCTCATAATAGCCATATATATATTTCACTATTAATTTCTCCCAAACCGAACTTTGACTGTATTAATTCGATTTTCACACTCTGTTTTCCGTTTTAAAAGGACTTTCTTTATTTCACCTTTACTTTGTATTTTTCAAAAACCTTTCTTAAAACGATTGATATACTTCTGATGCAGTTTCTCTGTACTATGCTATGATTACCTTTACACCCTTTCTTATTACATTTATAATAATCCCGTCCACGTGCTTTCACTGTGTATCCAGTTAAATAGCCGCCACAGTCTGAACAGATGATATGCCTTTTCAATGGAAATGGTTCAGTAATTTCTTTGTGTTCATATCCTGCATTCGATATACCATTCACTTTATTAAACATAGCCTCATCAATTAATATCTCTTGATTACCTTTTATAACTTCATCCCCCAACAAACTATGTTGTATATACCCACAATAAAACGGATTATGAAGAATTTTGGATAACCCCAACCCCTTTAACCGCTGAACTTTTTCTATATCTCCAATCCCCTCTGTTGCTTTCCAAATAAAAGCATCACGCAATATTTTGCCCGTTTCATTTACTGTAAGAATATGGTCTTTGTCAATCTTTACCTTATCATACCCTAATGGTGGTTTGGAATACCAGTTACCTTTTCTTTGACAATCAGTCATACTAACAACAGCTTTATCTCTTCTCAAACTATTTCCAAATTGGTTAAAAAGAAAAATCATGTTTTCCATGAATGTGCCAGCTGCACTATCTGGGTCAATTGCTTGCGTTGCTGAAACAACATAAATACCTTTTGCTTTTAAATACGCTTTTGTCATTATGCCCTCTGGACCTGTACGAATAAAACGGTCATAAGAAGCAACTAATATTACATTAATTTCCTTATCTTTAGCCACTTTTTCAATCATATTATGATATAGTTTCCCCTCAGTCTGTGCGCTCTCATTAGTATCCCCAAAATATTCTTTTATGCGGATACCTTTACTAGCAGCATATTCATCACAAATTCTTTTTTGCGACTCTAAACTACCGTTGTTGTCCGCTTGTTTCCCCGTTGAGACTCGTGTCCAGACAGCAGCAACTTTATGCTCCAATTTGGAATACTCTACTACTTTCTCTTTACTTTTTTTTCTTACTCATAAATCATCAAATTAAAGATTAAACGTAATAACACCTAATGTATAGAAGAATTCCAGTATCTTTTTTTGTTCTTCTTTATCTAAAACACCTATTGTTTGAAATGTCTTATCATAAACTGTCAATTCATCCTCGTTAAACATTTGTTATAAAGGATTATTTGTCACGCCCTAATGCCCATAAGCTTCTATCATTTCATTACGAATAGCACTGACTATCTTGTAATTGGTTATAGAACTGGACGGATTTACCATGACTCCACAGAAGACCTGATAGAGTATGTTGCCGTTAAGATGTGCCACCAGCTGCCTGTCGGAAAAGCCAATGTAGGTTCAATGCCATAAGAGCAGTCCTAGCAAAAAGACTGAAAATGTTCTTCTAACCTAGACTCTACTCTGACAGACCCGCTTCTTTTGCTATACGCTCAAACGGAAACACAGAATGAACCTTGTCAAGTTTACTCTCATCAAAAATCTTGCGATATTTTGAAAAAAAATCAAATTCTGTAAAGCCCAAAGTAAGGTAGATCTCGAAAATATTTCGTATTTTAACCATATCTTAGTTTGAATATTTCCCTCGCTTTGGCAGCCAAACCTTATTTGCGGGGAAGATCTAAACATACACAAAAGCCAACTAATTCGCAATAATTCAAGTATAAATTAGTTGATTTATTTTATATATATGCTGCAATGGTTTTTCATATCCTTCAAATAAAAAATATCTCTTCCTTCTCACTATAAGAAGAGAATGAATCATAAATATTACATTATGACGCATCCTCAAAATCGTTCATCTACCCAATCTCATAAATTAACGATTCTATTTCACATATATAGAGTAAAAGTCAGATAAAATCTGTGATTCTTAATTTATAATCAATGGGAATTGTTTTATCTAGTTGGTCCAACAATTCTTTTCTAAAGAAAGGAATATTATGAGCTTTTTCTATAAATGACAAAGGTGAACTATAAACTATGTTTAATAAGGTATCTGCCTTTTCTTTTGAATAGTTTTTCTCCACCAATCGCAATAATTCCATTTCTTCGGCTCCATCACGCCAACGCTCTAATCTGGCAGAGGCTATAGGACCTTTACATCCCAAGATATCACCAGGATAAATGAGTATACCATCACCATGTGGCATATCAGTGATATAAGTAAATGGATTTCGTTTGTGATAAATATTACAGTTCCAATAGAGAAAACCTTGGCTACCGTTTTTCCAAGTACGCCACATGATAGCTCTTTGCTGTATCCCCTTCATCTGTAATAAAAAGTTTGGTTCATTTCCACCTGGTTGCCAACAAACATAACTCCACCAGTCTATACCTTCAGGCACTTTATAGCGTATATGTTGCACTTCTTCTTCATTGCCTTTACAAGGAGCTAAACTTATAGTAGCAACATGAATATGATGTTTCAAATAGTCGAACACTGCATACAAATCTCCTTTACGTGGACCGTTTCGGGGACCACAAAAGAATGTGGTTAAAATCCGAGCATCTGAAGCATATTTCCGAATAATATTGACTTTTCGTTTGATTTGCTCATAATCCTCCATATAGGCAGGTTCATCCCAAATATAGAAAAGTGATTCTTTTAATTTTCCTTTCTTTTGGATATTACATAATAAAGACGCAAGTTCATTCTCCGACAATGTAAAAAACGGAAGCATGTAACAACTATATCTTCTATCGTTTAATAATCGGATGCTTCGTTTGTCATTCCATGCCCAAGGTGAGAACGAATGTTCGTATTGCCAACGTTCCGGAGTAATCTGTGTACCAAATACAGGAGTCATTCTATAGCTTAATACAAAGTCTACCCTCGTTGCCGTTCTTTATCGGCTTCTTTATCATTAAGACCTTCAGTCATACAACGATTCTCAACTCCAACAGTGATAGGGATAGATGACTTTAAAGGAATGGTAGTATGATGTACGTTATAATCCAGCTGTATCGTAAAATGTTTACTTCCTTCTATCTTTATCGTCTGATGATACTTTCCGACTGGAACCCTTGACGGACACTGTACAGTAATCCATACAGCAGTCAATGTATCCGTACATTTCAACTGATTTTTAAAAGGGACTAACGCGTCATAATAACCATTCATTTTTTTAAGTTCTCTAGCCGATATTTGAATACCTTTCAAATATCGGTCGAAAGTGAAACGATATTCCTCATTAACTTTGCTAGGAAAGACTAATTGAATATGTTCTACTTCACCTCTAGCCATTTCCAAGTGAACCTTTGAGGTTTGAGCGTAATTTCTGTATACTTGTGGGGATTCTACAGAAGGAATTATCCAAATATTTGCTTTTGGATAACTGGCACATATAGACAGGAATCCAACCCATAGTTGAATAAGCGTTAAAAAATACTTCATATTTATTTCAGATTAAATGTAGTCACTACAGCCGCATGGTCAGAGGGGTAGCGAACAGGATGTTTGTCTATCATCTCCGATTGGATAGCTTTGATATCCTTCCCTTTATAATAAATAAAATCTATACGGTATTGCAATTCATTCTTCGCCATAGTAGACCATGTAAGACATGGATATTTTTTCACGTCAGGATGAATCTCACGATAAGAGTCAATAAAATGAGCTTTTTCCATCAACTTGCTGGTGGGCCATTCTATAACATACCCGTTGTGTCCATTCATGTTTTTTGTATCATCTTTCCAATCCAGATGCGAATCACTGTTAAAATCACCGGAAACTATGAGAGGTGTTTCCATGGTATTCCATTGGGATGGAAAAGCTTTCAAGATACTTTGCAATTGTGCAGCTCTCCTACTCCACTCCCCCGCTATGATATTTTCTATGGATTCACAGGCGTTTATTTGGTCATTAGTGATAGGACGATAATCCAGCCAAAGGTTAATGTAATTTATTTGTTGTGACGGACTAATTTGCAATGTCGCCGCACTGCAATTGAAGGAATCATACAAATCATAGGTATCTGTGATAGGATACCGGCTCATGATGGATAAATTGGAACTACGTAAATAGAAATAGTAGCCTAATGCATCTGCAATAATAGCACCTGAACCGTAGGTTTCTACCATACCGATCACATCTGGATTTTCTGCTTTTATAACCTCTACGACCCTATTCACTCCTACCTCTTGCCCCAATTCATGACCACCATGAAAGATATTGAAAGCCATCACCTTCAGTTGTGACAAACGTTGGGTGTCCGTAACTGAAATTTTGGGTAGTTCCACATGGCTTATAAATGTAAATTCTTTGATATAACCATTGAATGCATTCCACTGACCATCATCTACAGAGCCTATTCTAAGTGTATTGTTGGTGGCTAAATTGACATTTCCGTTGGTACAGTAAATAGCCACATTCAACTGATCGTAATACATGCGCATCTCCTGTTTACCGGCATCATGTGTCACTGTCAAGGTATGCCACTTATCATCATTTATGGGTTGGCGCAAGGCAGTAGGTCTATATTCCCATGGAGTGTTTTTCCCATCGCAAAAGTGCACTATCCATGATCCGTTGTCTTGGGTGCCTATCCAAATGCCTGCTTCGTTTGGTATATTGTTCTTTTTATTGGTAATCAAGGCTTTTTCACCTAATTCACGGGCATGACTACGCACCTTTATAGAAAAGGTAAAAGAACCGCTCATGCTTACGGAATCTATTTCAGATACTTTTATTCCATGGCGCTCAAAGGCATTTTCACTTAAATCAAGTATTTCTCCGGGTTGTACAAAATATCTTATCTCTTTGGCCGTCAAAAAAGCAGGCAGGAAGAGCAGTATAAATAATAGTTGCTTTTTCATACTGAATTTATTGTTTATTCAAAATATTGTTTTATTGATGTTGCTTTATCCCAATATTATGGCTGTTGATATAATTTTTATCTATCCAACGAGTAAGAAAATAATCCATAGACCGAACAAAACGATTGTAGTTTTTACGCTTGTTGTCTGTCCATCCTGTTTCGGCATGGGCCGCCCAATATGGATATATCATTCTATACATATCCTCCACTTGTGGTATCCATTCTCCCCACATCTGACACCCTATACCTATAATCTGTTTTTGTTCCTGCATGGTAAGCCCTTCGGGTATTGGATTGAACGCATATGCTTTTTCCAAAGGAATAGGTTCGAAATCATATTCCAACCCAGGCGTTATACGGTCATGGTTAAAGTTCAGATAAGTATATTTAAAATAACTGTTAACTATCTTATAACCTCGTTTGGCTGCCTTCCGTAAAAGGTCATGATTGCCAGTCCAGAACTGTACCACCGCGTCCTCTGAAAGCTGGTTTCCTGCTTCAATTGTAACTTCACTTTGGTATCCATGCAATTTGTCACCAGTTATATCATTCCAACCCATCATTATTCTTCCTTTCGATTTCAGATAAGAGGCTATATGGTTAGTGAACCACATCTGAAGTTCGGCAGCTGAGTTTATCCCTTTTTCTTTCATGAATGTTCGTACCTCGGATGAGTTATTCCATTGCTCTTGTCGCACTTCATCGCCACCAATGTGAATGATTCTCGAAGGAAACAGTTCCATCACTTCATCGAGTACATCCTTCAAAAAAGTACGTGTGCGTGGATCGGCTACATTGAAGGCACTGTTTTTGACTCCAAAGGTACAAGGCACTTTGATTTTTTCATCTGTACTGCCTAACCAAGGATACGCGGCAATGGCGGCTGAAGCATGTCCCGGCATCTCTATTTCAGGAACAACTGTAATGTGAAGATTCCGGGCATAGGAAACAATTTCTTTTATTTCACGCTGTGTATAGTATCCATCGAACGGCTCACCATCGAACACTTTGCTTTCATACCAGTTGAGCTGAGTAGAATCTCTATGCGCGCCTATTTCTGTGAGCAGCGGATATTTCTTTATTTCTATACGCCATCCCTGGTCTTCGGTAAGATGCCAATGGAAAGTGTTCATTTTTAAAATAGCCATTTCATCCAACAATTGTTTTACCTCTTTCATGCCCTTAAAGGCTCTTCCATCATCAAGCATGAATGAGCGCCATTTAAAAGCCGGAGCATCATCAATGACTACATAAGGTATTCTTATTTGTCCTTGATGAGTGGTAATAAGCTGACGGAAAGTCTGCAGACCATAAAACACACCTTGAGGTGTGGAACCTTCAATACGGATACCTTGTTCGTTTACAGTAAGACGATATCCTTCAGGATGGGGAATCCACTTAGATAAAGTCAATTGCATATTTCCCTGCTTGGTGTGTTGTACGATGAGTCCATGTTCCTCTAACAACAGTTGTTTTAAGTAATCGGCTTCATTTTTCAAGGCATTGGGATAAACAAGCTGACAGGACATAAAAGGATAATGTCCCGGATGAACCTTTACCTCATTGGGATAAGGAAGTATTTCTAAAGGTGCAGTTTGCGCTACAAGCATACCTGCCAAGTATAAATATATTATTGATAATAAAAATCGTTTCATATTCGAACTATTTGTTTATATTGAATGTCCAATTTCCACCTTCTTTCATAGTGATAAAGATACTTTCATCCTTATCTTGATGAATGCATTTGACTATGCTGCTTTTATGTGATATGTCTTTCCCGTTTTTCCAAATTAGCTTGTTATTCAACGTGATGCTTTTGCATTGGAAAGGCAGGCAGATGGTAGCACGTGGACCTTGTGGTGAATTTACCTGAAGTTGAAACGTCCTTTCATCATCTTTAAAGGAAACTTTAATGTTTCCTTTAACTGTGGGAACTAAAATTTCAGCCTCTTTCACTCCTGTAGGTTGCGGAGCTATACGATAAGCCTTATATCCGGCTTCCGTAGGAGTTATACCGCACACATATTGCGACAGGATAGTAAGACCGCCGCCACTCCAGGCATGATTGGTAGTACCACCGGGGAATCCATTAGGACCAATCCCCCATCCTTCATAAAGGGTCGTGTGTTCAGAATCGTTCACCATTTCAGCAAAACGCCGTTTCATACGCTCCATCCCATAATAATTTTCCCCCATTCTAAAAAGAGCTTCTATGACATACTTTTCCATATAAGGACTGGCATGTTCATTCTGCTTCAATACTTTAATCAATGCAGGATATTTTTCTTTATCTGCTAAGCCAGACACGATGGCTAAAGCTTGTACCCGGTCATCTGTCTTTAGCCTATAATCAGGATGACGGTAAGCTTTTCCATTCCAAAATGCGGCGTTAAATGCCTTTTTCAGTGCTTTCATCTCTTGGAGTATAGCATCTGCTTCTGCATTCATTCCCAAAGCGGTAGCCATGTGTTGCTGCCCTTTTAGAGCAATATAGTACCAAGCATTAAAGAGCGCTTTGATATCAATATTTTTTCCCCAATCACCCCAAGTCCATTCTCCGGCTCTGAAGGTGATGGTACCATCGTTATTCTTCTGCCAAATATCCAAGTATTTTTGTATTTTGGGATATAGATCTCTAATGGTTTTAAGGTCTCCTGTATTCAAATAATAATTCCAAAAACCAAAGTAACCGATAGACGCCAACATTTGACCGGGAAGTTCAGTGTGATAGTTGGACGAAGGGATAGGAGCGAAGATTTCTCCTGTAGGACGCTGCCACCCCATGAGTTCATACATCCCTTTTTTCATGAGCAGATGGCTGCTCACCGACAATGCATAGAAGGCTTCTCCTGATTCGTTCACTTCATCACCCCACCATTGAGCCCGCTCTCTGTCAGGACAATCCATATAAGTATCACGCATGGTAATATAAAGTGTGCGTTGTGATTTCTCCCACATTTTATTCAAGAAAGGATCGTTACAGCGAAAGTATCCTTCGAATTCTGTGTTATATCCTGTCTCTCTGAACTGTACTTTGGTAAGGTTTATTCCTTTGGGATAAATGTAATATACTTTCTCACCGTTCATCCAACCTTTATTTTCATACGACTGCTTTCCTTTTTTGGTCAGATATTCTGCTCTGACATTATATGCGCTTCCTCCTTGATAGTGGCTTGTAAATATAGTAACGACTGAATGGGCTTTCTCTGCTTCCAACTCCATGTAAGGCATAATTTGAGCATTGTAAGGAAGCTGACAAACTAAAGTATCATTTATTGTACCGCTGTGAACAGTTTGTGAGACGTAATTCTTCAAACCAAAATCTTTCCAAAGCGGAATGATACGATGATGCAGTTTATTCCATGGTGCATCGCCTTCCTTTCCAACCACACGTGCTTTGGCCCAATATTGGCATGCTGCGTTTTCACCTTTTTCCCAATTGTCCATAGCGAGTTCTGCATTAAATCCGATACTTGATTCAGGTAAACGGAAATTAGGATACGGCGCCAATGGGGTATAATAAGCAGGGTGCATGGCGGCTTTCCACGAGTCATCACTCTGCAAGGTGAGCTCAGCAGTTTGGCAATCGAACAAGAAAGCGCCTTGACCACTGGGATTATATGAAAATCCTTCTTTGCCAAAATACCATACTAACGCAGATATAAGATTATGTCCTTGCTTGAGGTGTGGGGCTATATCCACTTCATCATAATAGGTGTCATTGGGATTAGGACCACGTTTTACGGCACCTTCCAAGACAACCAGTTTGCCGTTAATCCAAAGCCAATATTTGCTGTCTGCTGCAATACGAGTTAAAGCTTTGGCAGGAACAGCATTTATATTAAATTCCTTTTGAAAGCATATCCAAGAATTTGTCGCATTTTGATTCTCAAAAGCAGTAATCCATTGTGGAACAGACACCGCAGACAACTGTAGGGAAACAACACATAGGATGACTAGAGTTAAGAAATATTTTTTCATGATATAGAAATGAGCTATACGGTTTATAGAAGACATGAACTATCTATCTTCTATTTATTATTCTATTTTTTATTATAGGGCTAGGGAGCTATCCCCAGCCTATAATTGTGTAATTACCAAAATTTAGTTTGGCTAAGGTTTTCATTTAGTATAAGCTGTTGCTTTGGTATCGGAAAATAATAATATTTAGGTTCTTCAAATTTACGTGTGTTCGAATTTACTTCAGTAGACGACATGATGTAACCATGATCTTTTTCTGACAGACAAATCGCAGTTTGGGCTCCTGAACTTTCTTTCATATAATAGAATACATAATTGTTTCGTTCCGATTCAGGTATTGTATTAGCTGCTTCACTTTCAAAAATACCTACATCAGGAATTCCGTCACCTGTAAAGTCGTGTAGTCCAAATTGGTCAATATATACACCTTGCTGAATCTCTTCAAATAATCTCCCTGATTTCCATCGAAGCAAATCATCATATCTAAAGCATTCGCAAGCAAATTCAATTCTTCGCTCACGACGAATTTCGAGAATAACTTCCTTTTGGGAACCTGTTACATTAGGATATTGTTTTTCCAAATTTGCATTCAAGTTCAAAGAAGCTAATAATATGGCAGGCATACCCACTCTATCTCTTACTACATTGATGGTTGCATCCAAATCCGCCTGCTTCAAAATACCCAACTCCGCTTTAGCTTCAGCGTAAATATATAAAATTTCAGCATAACGCATTACCGGGATGTCATTGTAAGAACGAAACCAATCCATTTGGTCAGCTGTTTGAGCTACAAATTTAGTTTGAGGATATCCTCCTAAGTATAAGTTAGGAACAAAAGGCCTGTTTTCTCCCGGACGAATATATCCTGGATACATAAAAGTTTGTTTATAACGGGGATCCCGATTCTTGAACGTCTCGGGCATAGACATCTTATCATAATCAGGAACTGAGGTGAATGGAATAGCTTTACCATTTTTGATGTATTCATAATTTTCCATTAAGCTACGGCTTAAACTGCTCACATAACTGAAAACTCTTCTTGCTGCATCATGTTTAATGTTTTGCTTGTCATCAAAATCCTTAAACAAGAGAATTTCCGGACTATCTCCTAAATTATTACTTATGAACAGATTTTCATAAGCATTATCTATTCCTCCTCTTTTATCAATAGAAAACAAATGGGTTTCCATTATTTTTTCACAAGCGTTTATAGCTATCTTATAGAAATGTTCGGCACTGACCTGTAACCCCAATTCATCATGATATTTACGGAAAGAGGCTTCATGCAGCGCTATACGAGCCATCATGCCATAAGCATACCATTTATTGATGACACTTCTATTCTTCATATCTGCCGAGATATGGTTGACCGCAAATTCCAAATCTTTAAAGATAGAATCGACAACTAACTCACGACTGTCTTTCCCTTTGTAAAGAAGATCTGTACTCGTATCTTTAAGTGAAGTGGAATACCAGGGTACTTCATTGAAACGTTTTATCATCTCATAATACCACTGAGCACGCATCAAACGTGTAATTCCAATATAGTGATTGATGACCGTAGGTGATCCTTTTGTCTTATGGACATTCTCCAGAAGAATATTATACTTTCTCAAAGTACCCCAATTATCCCAACCTCCTACTGACTGTTCGGTGATTCCTCCATGCATCATGTTGACTATTTCTGTAGGTTCAGAATAGATAGAAGCATTGTCTGTCGCGTAATCGTGATAATAATAGATTAACTCATTATAGAAAGTATTAGTATAAAGTTCCAAATCTTTTTCGGAAGTAAAGTATGTTTTATCCGACAAATCGGTATCAGGATACCTTTCCAGAAAGGAATCATTACAACTGACCAGTAATAGTCCACATAAAATATATGCTATTTTTTTTATTTTCATAATTAGTATTTTTAGAATGATAAGTTTAATCCAAAGGTGAACAATCGTTGCATAGGATGGCTGGTTCCTAATATTTCAGGGTCATAATTCTTTGAAAGCTTGGTAAACTCAAAAATATTATCGCCTGTAAGATATAATCTTACTCGTTCTAATTTAGCTTTCATCGTAAACTTTTTAGGTAATGTATAACCGATAGTGATATTCTTTATGCGGAGATAGGCTGCATTTTGCAAATATCGCGTCTGATTAATTGCCAAGTCCTTTCCACCTTCTGCAATATAAGATTTTAATCTTGGGAAATAAGCATCAGTATTTTCTGGAGTCCAATGGTCTAAATTATTTTCAAGCACATTTCCCCAAGGAGCTCTATATATGCCAAAGAAATAATGACTTTCCGGATACCAATCCTTTTTGCCTACTCCTTGCAACAGAACACGGAAATCAAGTCCATTCCATTCGGCTGTAAAATCAGCACCATAATTATATCGTGACGCATTGTTACCAATTACTTTATAGTCACCAGGATCATTTACAGTCCAAGAACCATTGTTAATCTTTCCATTGTTATCCAAGTCCTTATATTTCAAATCTCCCGGTTCAATAGGACGGTCACCAGGATAGGAAGTTACATCCCATTGATCAGCATGGTTATCAATATCTGCTTGATCTTTGAAAAATCCTTCTGTCACTAATCCCCATATTTCTCCTATCTCACAGCCTTCATACCAATCGTCCAAATTACCAGTAGGATTATCAAACCGAGTAATAAAAGAACGATTGTCTGACAGGATAAATTTGACATTATAGCTAAAAGGCTTATTCCCCAAATTAAACAAGTCTCTCCATCCCAAGGATATTTCCCAACCTTCAGTTTTCATATCTGCCGCATTAATGCGTGGCTCTAAAGCTCCCAACACACTAGGAAGAGTCTTACCTTTCGTAAGCATATCTTTCGTATCTCTGCGATATATATCTCCCGAAAAGGTAAGCCGGTTATTAAAGAAATTCAAATCCAATCCTATGTTTTTGGTATATACTTTTTCCCAAGTCAACGAATTTGAAACTAGGCCACTGGGGGTAACGCCCATAGGTTTTATACCATTAATCAACAATTGTTGTTCGCTAGATCCCATACTTGCAATATATTCATAGTAGCTTACATCCTGATTGCCTAGAGCTCCATACGAAATTCTCAATTTCGCGTAATTCAACCAATTTTGGGTGGCATGCATAAATTTCTCTTGTGAAATAATCCAAGCAGCTGATATAGAAGGAAAGAAACCGAAACGATCATTTTTGGGGAAGCGAGAAGACCCATCATAACGTCCATTTGCTTCAAAAATATATTTATTGTTATAAATATAATTCAGACGGAAAAAACCACCACGCGTGGCCCATTCATAATTATCCTCGCGCACACGTGCACTTCCGGTAGCTAATTCTACGCTGGGTAATGATGAACTAATTAATTCTTCACGCTCACCTCGCATATATCGGTGTGAGTTATATTCTTGATTAAATCCAGCCAATGCACTTACCTGGTGTTTACCAAATGACTTAGTAAAGTCTATATAAGCATTTACACTAGTATAGTAATCTCTTTCCTTGGCAAGTTGAGCCATATCTACCCAACCTAAATATTCATCGGCAAGATTAGGCCCCTGTTTATAAGGTATGTTCATATCACTATCCCATTGTTCTGTTTCTCTATTTCCCAATCGGGCCGTTGCATCGGCTTTGATAGATAATACATTCTTAATCAAAGCCAGTGTCATAGTAAATTGCGATTGCAGACTGAGTTCCGTCGTTTGGGCTTCTCCTTCAGAAAGTGATCCAATCAATTCTGCTCCTTCTTTTGTCCATGACCCATCAGGATTCTTCACGGTCATTAAAGTATTGGTATCATTAATCCTATTAAATAACCATGAATAGAAGGAACTAGGTCGCTTGTATGTATAGTACAGAGCAGACGTATTATTGCCAAAAGTCAACCAATCGGCTACTTTGAAATCTACTTTTGAGCGGAAATTATAACGATCCATAATGTCCTTATTAATTTTTAAGAGCCCTCTTTCCTGCATATATTCCATACCTATATAATAAGAAGCCTTTTCGGAAGCGCCTGACAAACTTAAATTATGAGAGTGAGTTATACCTGTGTTATCATATATTTCCGAAAACCAGTCTGTATTCCCTAAATAGGTATAATATTCTGGATTACTGAAACTTGGAATCACATTAGGTAAGGTTGGGTCTTCTTTCATCTTTTCAATGTATTTTAAATCCTCGTCTGAATAAAGATCGTACCAAGGCTTACCCATAATTTTTTTATAGCTAGCCTGTATATAAGGATCTTTTACGATTTTAGGCATGCGCCCCAATTTACGCACTGTAATGGAGTTGTCAAAATCAACATTGATCTTTTCCCCTTTTTCTCCTTTTTTAGTAGTTACTAAAATAACCCCATAAGCGGCTTTTGCACCATAGATAGCCGCTGATGATGCATCCTTAAGAACAGATATACTTTCTATATCCGAGCTGTTCATTCGGCTAAAGAATGCAGTTTCGGTTGGAATACCATCAATCACAATTAAAGGAGAACCACCATTAATAGAAGTCTCACCTCGAATATTGAAGGTTGGAACAGAATTAGCTTGGCCATCACCAATACTTATATTAAGGTTAGGTACGATACCCTGTAACATCGTTCCTATGCTATTGGTTGCTCTATTGGCTAAAGTTTTTCCTCCTACACTTTCTACAGCACCACTCAAATTAACTTTTTTTTGTGTACCGTATCCCACGACTATCACTTCATCCAGCATCTCATTATCTGAAGTCATGGTGATATTGATGCGTGTACGGTTTCCCACAGTTATTTCTTGTTTTTTCATTCCGATATAAGTTACTTCCAGCACTGATTTATCGGTAATATCACCACTTAACGTATAATCACCGTCTATATTGGTGATAGTACCGTTTGAAGTACCTTTAAGCATGACGCTTACACCTATTAAAGGTTCACCATTCTCATCTAAGATACGTCCCGTTATTTTACGTGTTTGTTGCAAAATGGCAGGTTGGGGCTTGTTTGAAAGGACTATATGACTTCCTTCCATAGTATAATGTATTTCAGTATCATGAAAAAGTTCGTCCAAAACTTTAGATACAGGAGTGTCATCTGCTCTTACCGACACTTTTTGATGAGTATCGATATTCGAATTGATAATAAACAAGTAATCTGTTTGGTTTTCAATTTCATTTAAAACAGACTCAAGAGTAGCATTGTTCTTGGTGAATGTAATGCGTGCGTTTTGCGAGTGTATATTACCCGCAAACATACTGAAAATTGACACAAATACCAGAGTCAGGGTAATTTTCATAATCTTATAAATTCGATTTGTCCGTAATTTTTGGGGGTATAAAATTTCCCACAAAGAAATATTATTCATATCTTTGTTACACTTTAATGATTAATACAGTTATTAGAATTGTGTTAATAGTGAGTGCTGACATGCGGCCAAACTTGTCGGCACTCTTTTTTTCAATTGAAAGGAATGTGTTTTCTTAGTATTGTTTCATAGGCAAATTTATTTTATGTAAATAATATGGTTTTCTTCATCGCGTACAAACTGAAAATCCACATCTTTTTGTAGCACTCGTAAAGCATATCGCACACCATCAGAATGACGGAACTTACCTGTACAACGATAATTCATCACAGCTTTATTTTCTATACGGATTTCCACACCGTAGTATTTTTCAAATTTATGAATGATATAAGGGAAAGTTGCATCCTTGAAACTGATAATCCCCTCTCGCCAACGATAAGGATTATAATCTTCAATAGGAGCCACTTTTATTTCTCCATCTTTAAGATAAGCCATCTGGTTAGGTTTGAGTTGGCACTGATAATTGCCTGCGGTTATCTTTACAGCCCCTTCCATCAACGCTGTCGCAAAGGTACTGTCATCCGAATAAGATTCCACATTAAATTGGGTACCAAGCACTTCTACATTTCCTTTTGGAGTTTGTACAATAAAAGGTTTATGAATATTTTGAGCAACCTGAAAGTAGGCTTCACCGTCAAGTTTAATCCGGCGTTCTTTATCTGCGAAAACTGCAGGATATTCAATTTTAGTACGAGAATTCAGCCAAACTTTGGTTCCATCAGACAATTCCAAATTGATACGTTGACCAGCTGGAACACTGATTTTTTGAGCAGTGAGCCAATATTCTTGTCGCTCTTGGTTCTTGTAAAATAGTGTGATGACCAGAGTAATCGCTGCAACTGCTGCAATTTCTATAAATTTCCTAAATTTAAACTTCTTTTTTGAAGACTGTGAAACAGTTTCTTTTTTCGTGTCTTTACTCAGAAGCAATGTCATATCATACATCTTTCTTTCTTTAAAATAAGTACGACGGTTTTCAGTTGATGCTTCCATCCACTTACGAACTTTCATCTCTTCGTCCGTAGTAGCCTGACCTTCAAAAAAACGTATTAACAAATTTTTATCCATACTCTGTTATATTGTATAATAAAAGATAATATAAATTTATTTATCTTCTTACTATACATATAAGCAAGTGATGCTTTCATATCCCTAATGAAAAAAGGTGTTTTTTTTATTTTAAAAGGAAATAAATAAAAAAAGGTAGATAATCTTTTAGTTGTATCCGTAGTTCTCTTAAAGCTTTTGTGATATGAAATTCTACCGATTTATAGCTGATATTCAGCTTTTCGGCAATTTCTTTATGCGGAAGGTTCTGAATACGGCTCATTATAAAAATTTCTCGGGTACGTTCTGGCAGAAGATCCAAAGTGTCATTGACTATTTTTTGTGCTTCAGCCGCAAAAATTTCATAAGGTTCACAAGCTTCCAAGGTGGCAATACGGGTATTCAGTTCCCATTGGGCATGTTCGTACAATTGTTCAGATACTTCTTTAATAACTGTTTTGTGTTGAAGATAATTCAAACATTTATGTTTGATAACCGTAAGCACATATGCAGGTATATTAGACTCTTTATTAAGTTCGGTTCTATGTTCCCAATAGTAAATAAGGGAATCTATCACAATGTCTTCAGCTATAGTAGCATCACGGGTAAAGGTTTGTGCGAACCGGACGAAACGACCTTTGTATATTGTAAAAAGTTCATTGAATAATGATAAATCTGAAACTTGTTCCATTATATTATACTAGCCTGTTGGTGTGATAAAAAATATTTTATAAATTATACATAATATATGCAATATTCGCAAAAGTCCTTGACTTTTGCAAGTAAATAGAAACTAAATTACACGGTGATTTCTAAAATATATCACACATAAAGACATCAATTCAACATCTATAAACAAAGTATATACAAAGAATATCATTACCATGATGGAACGCAACGGTAAAAAGCGGGCTACCATGATCCAGAGTTAAAACTTCAGTATTTTCCTTTTTCATTTTATTTATGAACACGAAGATACGACAGACTGTTCAAGAAAAAGTTGATTATTGTAGATGTGCGCAGGTTAATGTGATTCAGAAGGTCAGATCTGTCTTCAGAGTAAAAAATATTCTGGTACGGAAGGGAAATTGGATGTGAAGGAGCCTATATATAAATATACACTTCCCCCAAGATATAAAACCCGCCCCCCTGCAACAGCCCTACTTGAACAAACTTGTTAGTCCCCTGTTCCAACCTCCGGAGGCTATGAATGTTTTTTCTTAACAAGTAACAGTCCGCTCTGATATAGAACCTAAACCCGAAAGATTATATATCTTACAAGTGTAACATATATAACGATGACACCTGAAGATCTATCATGTGTCACGGCATCTTCTATGATTCATAATCAAACCGATCAAGTATCATTCATCTATAGAAAAGAAAATTGCCTTCATCATTCATAAAAACAAATAATGAAGGCAATACACTAAATTATATACAATCAATCCCTAATCATTCAGCTACTACTTCAACTACACGACTGTTGAGTTGCTGTGTAGTAAATAGATTCAATCCTACATTCATCAAGAATTCTCCAGAGAAAACCTCACCATTGCCTGATAAAGAAGAATTGGCTCCGGGCATCAAGTTGATTTCTTTCACACGATACATTTTGTCTGCATCAAGCCCCTGCAAACGCACCGGCAATGTTTTTTCCGCATAACGGGGATGAATATCGAAAGCAAATACAACTGCTTTATCCTTATCTTTGCCCACATACATAGTAGAGGTATGATTACTGCCATAAGGAGATACCAAACGGTACATATCGCCTTCCAGAACGACCGGTTTCAAACGGTTATAATTCTGTACAGCAGTACGGCAATAAGTTTCATCATCCTTACTCATATCCGCTAATTTTATATCAAAACCGAGTTTGCACATCATAGCCACATCCGTACGGAATTTCACACTGCTATTCTTATTCCATGTGGTAACATGAGCGCACATTGTCTTGGCTGGGAACACCTGTGAAAATCCCCACTGAATAAATAAACGTTCAATAGGATCGGTATTATCACTAGGCCAGAATTCTGTAAAATAGCTCAAAGCCTCATAATCCGAACGCCCACCGCCACCGGAACAAAGCATCATCGGCAGATCAGGATATTTTGCTTTCACACGTTCCAATACATTATATAAGCCACGCACATAATCAATATATAAATGTGACTGCTTGTCTTTCAAATAAACAGAGTAAATATTTGTAATAGGGCTATTGCAATCCCATTTGAAGAAAGCGATATCAGGATATTTCGTCATCAAATTGTCCACAACTCCGAACACATAATCCTGTACTTTCGGATTACTCAAATCCAGAACCAACTGGTTACGGAAATAATACTCGTCACGGTTCGGAAGATGAATCACCCAGTCTTTATGCTTTTCATACAACTCACTCTTAGGATTCACCATTTCCGGTTCAATCCAGATACCGAACTTTATACCTTTTTTCTTAGCGGCTTCCGTCAGATAACCAATGCCATGAGGAAGCTTGTCAGCCGTTTCATCCCAGTCACCTAACCCTTGATGATCACCACTGCGCGGATACTTGTTGGCAAACCAACCATCATCCAACAAAAACATATCCACACCCAGTTCTACTGCATCATCCATCAACTTCACCAATTTCGCTTCATCAAAATCAAAATAGGTGGCTTCCCAATTATTCAACAAAGTCATACGAGTCTGGTTCCCATCCTTTACCTGATACTTACGGGCCCAATCATGGAAATTACGGCTAGCCTGTCCTTTACCTGTAAAACTGTAAGTAAAATAAAAATCGGGAGTACGGAAGATTTCATTCGGTTTCAGACTATATTCCGAAGCATACGGATTAATACCCGAAATAACACGCAGTTCGTTCTTATTATCTACTTCGAATACAAAACTGAAATTACCTGTCCATCCTAATGTTCCGACCAACACTTCACCTTGGTTCTCTTCTGACTTTCCGTCCAATGCAAGTTGGAAGAAAGGAGAGCAGAACATATTGGCACGTGCTCCCAACTTGGTATCAATCGTTTTTTTACCAAATTCCAAAGGCTGTTCCTTCACATGCGCCTCACTGGCCCAGTCTCCCGAGAATTCAGTCAGAAAATAGTTGGCACGATTCAAGTGCAACATGGAAGACGCATACTTATGAAGCTGCACAGGTTTCTTTTCCCGATGACTGATTTCAGTGAAAGTCTTTATTAGATTTTCTTTCTGGTAAGCCACATAATGAAGTTTTACAGTTACAGGATATTTATCATCCTGCATAGTAATCACTACTTCATCTACCCCCGGCGACACTTGATTCCGAGTATGAGATACATATTTTAACAAAGTAGAAGGATTGCCGTCATTATGCACTATATGAATAGCCGGTTCAAAATAATCTTCCATGCCATGAGTCAGATATGCTTCGCTGCCCTGCGGCAAGTGGGCAATATCTGTAGCATGATTCAACCTCTTTCCCAAATAACTTTGATATAGACGTCCATTATTACCAACCCGGTAAATAAGGTCTACATTTTCTGTACTAATTTTAATTACTGGCTTATCCGCCGCCTTTAACATAAATGATATGCATAAAAAACATATCAAGAAGAGCAATCTTTCTTTCATGGTATTATTCATCGATTAAAATTATAGTGCAAAAAGCCCAATTTTAAAATTCACTCTTCAAATATACCATAAAAACACTAATACTCAATTTCTTTTTTAAATGAATTTTTATCCTTATGATTATCCCGACATCTCCAATCCCTCTTAATGTAAAAAAATCATAAATTCAGGAATGTTACTCCAATTACCGTATTCTTTTCACCTATTTTCTTATATTTGTAAATTATTCCATCACACAAACGTAAAAACAAATGGACCAGACCTTACTAAAATACTGGAAAACTTGTCTTCAAGATGCAGAGCGCAAAGCTATTGCTCTCAAAGGACCACGAATCACCCTAAACATTGGTGACAAGATACTTAAATTCATTCCTCTCAAAAGTATTCCTGTTATTTTCCCTGATTGGAAAGCAGAAGACAGCAATGAAAAACAAAAAGTGATGATTGCTCCTTGTATTCTTTTGCCCGAATTTGAAAACGGCTGGACTTCCCAATCAGAAAGACCGGAATATCCCTTCTTGATTACTGCCACCATGTTGCCTGACGGCAAACTAACCGTATGCGAGAACGAATCAGACAGAATCCCAATATTTATTCGTAAATTTTTGGAGCCTAATGCAGCCAATGACCGCACTATAGCTTCTCTTTCAAAAGTAGATCAACTACTATCCAATTTTAACACTGAAGAAACAAAATGGGAGGCCTATTGGCAAGCATGCGAGCAGCTTTTCAAGAAAGCAACCGGCAAAACTTTCAGCACAATGAATTACTATGATAATCCAGAAATCATTATCATAAAAGCCTCCGAGCGCAATATGGCACAGCCCATAATCACACTATATGACAAACTCTTAAAAGATGACAATACCACTCCACATCCCCTGTTGAATTTATTAATACAAACAAAATCTGCTAACGCTCTTCCTATTCCAACTAACCGGAAAGTATATTGCAACCAAGAACACTGGGCACAAATGAGCAGCGACTTTCCTTTGTCCATATCTCAACGCGAAACACTAGCAATGTACACAACACCGGAATGTGCTGATATTTTTGTCGTCAACGGTCCTCCGGGAACAGGAAAAACCACTTTTCTGCAAACTGTCATCGCAAACAGACTTGCTCATAATATTCTAAACAATCCGGAAGAGCCGGAAATTATAGTTGCAAGTTCAGCTAATAATCAGGCAATCACCAATATCCTGAAGGATTTCAAAGCGGAAACAACCAATGACACAACACATCCCCGGTTGTCCAACCGCTGGCTACCCGAACTGGATACATTAGGCTTATATCTGTCAGGGAAAAAAGAGCTGCAACAACAGTACAAAATGATGTTCAATCCCAAAGGGGATGGATTTCCGGCAGCATACGATACACCTGAACGTCAAGAAGAGTACAAACAATTCTATCTGCAATGCTTCAATCACTTTTTCAAGAAAAACTATCAAGACGAAACAAAATGCCGGCAATTTCTCCGTAAAGAAATGCAAGCCCTCCAAAAAAAGATTATTCTCTGTATCCAAGCTGCCGAAACAACAGAATATGGAAACCGGAAGGAAAACAATATATTACAGAAGTTTATCCGCAAATTCCATGAGCCATTACCCTCCTACGACAAAGTAATAGAACAGTGGACTTTGACAGAAGAATTCAAAGAACGTTACGAAAAAATAAGTTCCAACCCTGAGTATGGCAACTTACCTTATACAGAAGACATGGCAGTAAGGCTGGATATCAGCTATCGGTATCAAATGTTCTGGTATGCCATACATTATCGGGAAGCCGAGTTTATTCACCGGTTAAGCAGGTGCGATGAAGGCAAACAGCGCACACAAGAAGCCTATACCCAAAGATTAAAACGTTTGGCTTGCGTAATGCCTGTTTTCATCTCTACTTTCCATTCTCTACCCAAGTATATGACCTATGCGGAGAACGGAAAATGGGATATTCCTTTATACAATGGAATAGATCTGTTGATTGTAGATGAATCCGGACAAGTTTCACCCGAACTTGCCGTTCCCTCCTTCAGTTTGGCCAAGCAAGCGATTTTAGTAGGTGATATTCAACAAATAGAGCCTGTATGGTCCATTTCTGATGAATATTCATTCATTAATTTAAAGAATCTGGGCATTGTTTCCAACCAGTCCTCGGAAAAATACCGTTTTTTAGAAAACAATGGTTTCCTTTCTTCTTCCGGAAGTATAATGAAACTGGCACGTAAAAGCTGTAATTTTACAGTAAAAGGTGAAAAAGGAGCTTTTCTGACCGAACACAGACGATGCGTAGATTCCATTATTGCCTATTGCAATGATTATGTTTACCACGGCAGGTTACTTCCTAAAAAAGGTAACGAAGTAAAATACAAGTCCCTCCCTTCCAAAGGATATGTACACATCAACAGTTACAGCAGCCCTGGAAAAACAGGAAGTCGCCTCAACCGGGCTGAAGCGGAAGCCATTGTCTGTTGGCTGGAACTGGAAAAAGATAATCTGGAAAAGACCTATAAAAAGCCTATTCATGAAATTGTAGCCGTAGTAACTCCTTTTAAAGCCCAAGAAGCCGAAATACGGCATCAAATACAAAAAATATCAGGAAATGAGAAATATAAAGATATGATCATCGGCACAGTACATTCCCTGCAAGGTGCCCAATGTCCGATTGTTCTTTTTTCAACAGTCAACTCTCCCGAAGACCATTCTCTTTTTATGGAGCGTGATGGAAAATACAATATGCTCAATGTAGCGATATCGCGCGCTCAGCATCATTTCATTGTTTTTGGCAACATGAATATTTTCCATCCGGAAGAAAACACCCCGGTAGGAAATATGGCTAAATGGCTTTTCGATGATCCATCCAACGAGATTTCCAACAACTTTATTTACCAACAGGAAGTTCCGCTGTGCACCTACCACCCCACCCTTCGTCTGTCCACCACAGAAGAGCATATCCAGGTTCTGCACCAAGCTTTTGAAAAAGCAAGACACCGTCTGCTGATTGTATCTCCATTCATATCTATCCACGCCATAGAAAACGACCAGTTGGTTCCGCTGATACGCCACACGGTACAACGAGGAGTGGATGTCACAGTCTACACCGATTCGTCTCTAGATTATGATACGAAAACCAATCAGTTGCTCAGCCGTGCCGAAGAGGGACGGAACATATTAATAGAAAATGGCGCAACCCTCATTGAAGTAAAAGGTATCCACAATAAATCATTGGCCATTGATAACCATACACTTATAGAGGGTTCTTTCAACTGGTTATCCGCCAACCGCCATAAAGAATACTCCCGCCACGAATGTTCCATAGTTGTATCATCTGTTCAAGCCGATGAGTACATCAACAATCTGATAAAGGAACTAGAAAGCAGAGAAAAAACCTTTCAATCCCTATCTAAGCCTACAATCAATCTTGACATTGACCAAAAATATCCGGGGTTCTTTACAAAAGAATCTTTTAATGATTGTACAGAAGAAGATATTTGCCGTATAAAACAAAAAGTCCAAGAGTTAGGCATTCAGAAAACAGTCCTTCCACCTTATATCCATAAACAACGTGAAACTTTCCCACGTGCTTATGAACCTTGGTGCACAGAAGAAAAGGAAATTATATGTGAGTTGATGCAAAAGACCAATCATCTTTCTATTTTTATAGAATGTCTGCAACGTACAGGACAAGCAATTCAAATTCAGATAGAAGGCAAAAACAATTGATTATAATCCTGAACTGATATCCTTTTTATGATATTCGGGAAACTTGGGAAACAAGAATCAGTCCCTATACGGAAGAGAGGAAAAGACAAATTACTTTTTGCCTTTTCCTCTCTTCCGTATAGCATATGCAACTCCTGCCCAGAGTTCCTTATTTTTTGGAATACATCCAGGTCCATTTATGCCAAAGACTCTCTAACGGTCCCTGCTTATGTCCTTTCAACCACCACTTGCAGAACTGTACTTGCAACAAAAAGAGTACAAAACCAACCAACAAACTCAACGTATATCCACAGTACGGAGCCAGATAAAATCCGAAAGGGAAATAAATAATAGCTCCGGCAATAGATTGGGTGATATAATTGGTCAGACTCATCCTACCATAATAACGAAGATTTGATACAAAATTCCTGAACCTATCCCGTTGATAAAGCAATACAAAAGAAGCAACCAGTACAAATGTAAAAGCGAACTTTTGCCACATATCAAAAGCAGTTCCGGCAGTCTGGCGAATGAGTTCACTGTCACTAGCCATAATCAACTCTTTCAGTTGGAAAAGCGGAGCAAAAGAGATAGCGGAAATGATAAGAGCCTTCACCCAAAAACGAGTATGTTTTTCGGAAGTAACAAACAATTGTTTGCGTCCGATGTATAATCCCATCAAAAACAAGCCGGCAGTCTGCCAGAAACGCCCTGCTCCCAGAGCCCAATATAGACTGGCTTTCTGACCAAAGGTCATATTCTTACCCACAAACTCCCCTCTTTGGTATATTCCGCCACTTCTTTATACATCGCGCCCACTCCCCAATCGGGCAAAGTATAAGAAGGATCAAACAGACCTACTATATAATGATACCACTCAACGGGCTGCAATAAAAACAAAATAGCCGTAACAAGTATGGCACAGTCACTCCACTTGCGCACCACGAACAATACGATTCCCACTACCGAGAACAGCAACAACACATCTCCTGCCGGAAAAAAAGCTGCATTCAGCGTAGCAAAAGCTACCAATAACAGCAAACGCCACAGAAAACGATAACCAAAATCTTTTCCTTTACGCTGTTGGTTAGCCGACTGAATATAAAATGTAAATCCAAACAGCAAAGCAAAAATGGCATACGATTTTCCAGCCAATAAAGTAAATGTAACATTGAATACCCCGTCATTCAGTATATTCAACCATGCAGGCTGGTCTACCGGATAAACCGGAAAGATGAAATGCTCCAAACTATGCACTAAAAGAATTGCCATGACTGCAAATCCCCGTAAAGCATCCACCACCTCAACGCGTGGCAGTTTTTCTGATAATTGTTTTTCCATGAACTAGTTATTATTGTTTATTTAAAATTCGTTTTACCCAGCGGTTGGCCGGTTTCTCAAAATAATAATAAGAAAGCAGACTCAGCCCGATAGCGACTGCAAAGATAAGCGGAATACTGATATACAGACTGATATGCCAATCGTATGTTTGCGCCAACTGCACATAAGCAAATAATATCCACTATACTCTCCTCTTCGGTGCTATTCCTGCTCTACATATCCGGGGGAGCGGTGAGCAACATTGGATAATAGACTACAGACAATATCATCAGAGTTTTGACAACTCTTACCAAAAACTGTATATTAAAAAGAGAAACTGATTTCCTACAATATTTCCTTTAAATTCCAAGCCTGTATATGCCTGACCCCTTCATTGGAAGGGAATTGTACCTCATCCATGGAAACGACATATTTTTCATAATTATCACCTATCGTCAGCAAAGGAGCATATTCCCGTTCCATGGTTTGTGCCGTTTCCAACATGTAAGTTGCTTGAAGATAAATCACTCTATCGTCCTTCATAGCAACAAAATCAACTTCTTTATCCCGAAAAGAACCTGTATATACAATATAGCCTAAACGACGAAGTTCCAAATATACTGCATTCTCCAACAAATACCCGACTCCATAAGCAAAGCCCGGATAAAGAAAATTCTTAAAGGACAAGTCATTCAGATAATACTTGCAATTACCTGCCACCACATCCTTTCCTTTTATATTGTAACGTTCTGTTTTATAGGCAAGAAAAGCTTCTTCTATATAACCTAGATAATTAGATAAGGTATCATAACTCACCTTCCGGTTCTTGGATTTAAAGAAATTAACAATATGCTGAACGGAAAACAGATTGGACGCATTATTCACCAAATAAATAAAAATATCATCCAATAACCTTACATCACGAACGGGTTTACGCTTCACTATATCACGCAACAAAATCGTATCTTTCACAGAAGCGACATACTGTTTTTCTGACTCGACAGTGGGCAGGTTGTACAATTCGGGCAAACCGCCTTTCTGTAAATAGGCCAAATAAGAAGCCCGACCGGCAGGTTGCTGCATCAACTGTAAATATTCAGCATAACTATAGGGGAATATATGAAATTCTACATAACGTCCCGACAAAAGAGTGGCAAGTTCACTGGAAAGCATTTTAGAGTTAGAACCGCTGATAAACAATTCACTCTCTTCGACAAAGTCTTGCGAATGGGAGTTTACAAACCTTTCCCAGCCATCCACATTTTGAATTTCATCGAAAAACAAATATACTTTTCCTTGCGGTTTAAGCTTTTCCCGATAAAAACGATACAGACTTTCCAATGCTTTATAATCATCAATAAAATCAAATTCCAGATACTCCTTATTTATATATAGGATATTAGCCGGATTTACTCCTCGTTCCGAGACAAGACTTGAAGCAATTTGCCTGAGAATATAACTTTTGCCCGAACGACGTTGTCCTATAAGTACCTTCACCAAGTTATTCCCCACAAAATTGCCAATCTTGTCGGTATAAGATTTCCGTTCCAGTCCCAATTGATACGTATTTCCACCCCAAAGGTTATACTTTTCTAAAGCTTTCCATTTATCGTCCATACTCGAATCTTTTCCCACAAAGATAGTTTTTTTCGAGTATAATCGAAAAAAAAGCACTGTTTATTTCTTTTTTCGAGTATAATCGAAAAAACGTATCTATCTCAAACTGAATTAAAGAAAACGAATACAATCCGGCAGTATGTAAAATTTAACAAATTACTTAAACAAGCAAACTATTATTTTCCTACATTTGTTACCAGTGAAACTTTAAATACGAAAGAACATGAAAGCAAATCCTGTATTTAGTTTATACATCCCTACCAAATTAGTATTTGGCTGCGGAGAAATCAAGAAATTATCCAGTGAAAAATTACCGGGGAAAAAGGCACTGGTCGTCATCTCATCCGGAACTTCCATGCGGAAATATGGATATTTGGAGAGAGTACTTGCCCAATTAAGACTGAATAATGTAGAAACACTGGTTTACGATAAAATCCTTCCCAACCCCATCAAAGAACACGTCATGGAAGCAGCCGCCATCTGCCGGGAGGAAAAGTGCGACTTTGTAGTAGGACTGGGAGGCGGAAGTTCCATCGACTCAGCCAAAAGTATAGCTGTTATGGCCTGCAACGACGGTGACTACTGGGATTATGTATCAGGGGGTAGTGGTAAAGGACGCCCTGTTACCAAAGCACTTCCCATTATCGCCATCCCTACCACCGCCGGAACCGGAACGGAAATGGATCCATGGACAGTGATTACCCACGAAACGGCTCAAGAAAAGATAGGCTTCGGTTGCCAGCTGACCTTCCCTACCTTATCTATTGTAGACCCGGAACTGATGGTTTCCATTCCCCCGCACCTCACCGCCTATCAAGGGTTCGATGCATTCTTCCATGCCGCAGAGGGTTTTATCGCCAATTGTGCAACACCCATCAGTGATCTTTACGCCTTAGAAGCCATCCGTCTGATCTACAAATATCTGCCAGTAGCCGTAGCCGACGGAAAGAATTTGAAAGCGCGTGCCAAAATTGCTTGGGCCAGCACCTTGGCAGGCATGGTAGAAGCCACTTCAAGCTGCACTTCCGAACATTCATTAGAACATGCCATGAGTGCTTATTATCCACAACTTCCTCATGGAGCAGGACTCATTGCCTTGTCTGAGGCATACTTCGAAACTTTCCGGCATGACTGTACAAAACGTTACATGAAAATGGCTGAAATGATGACCCAGAAAAAGAGCAACCGTCCGTCCGATTTCATTGATGCATTGATTACACTGCAAAAAGAATGTAAAGTACATTCTATCAAACTGAGCGAATTTGGTATCCAATCCGAAGATTTCCCCAAATTCCTGCAAAATGCAAGAGATACGATGGGAGGACTGTTCACTCTCGACCCACGCCCGATTACAGACGAAGAAATCCTGCATATCTTTAAAAATTCTTATAAATAATGGATAAAGAACTAGACCTTGCCGTAACCTGTTACGGCAAGGTAAAACCATTGAAATATGATTTGGTCCTCCTCCCTTGGGGAGCTACCGAACCGCATAATCTGCACCTGCCTTATCTGACAGACTGCATTCTAAGCCACGACATCGCACTAGATGCTGCAAAACTGGCAAAAACACATTACGGTATTCGTTGCATGGTCATGCCTTACGTCACTGCCGGTTCACAGAATCCGGGACAACGCGAGCTGGATTTCTGCATCCATTATCGCTATGAAACGCAAAAAGCGATTTTAAGCGACCTAGTTGCCTCTCTATACGCCCAGGGATACCGCAAAATGGTCATTATCAACGGACATGGCGGCAATACATTCAAAAGTATGATACGTGACTTGTCACTGGACTATCCCGACTTCCTGATAGCCAGCAGCGAATGGTTTGCCTTTATCCCTGCTAAAGAGTACTTTGATGAACCGGGTGACCATGCAGATGAATTGGAAACTTCTGTTATGATGCATTATCATCCGGAATTGGTAAAATGCATTACTGTTTGAAGAGTTGGTACATAAAGAACTTTATTAATGCCTCATCACTCAAGAAGATCATCTGACCTTTTTAAACGATGGTCTTCTATATTCATATCACCTCCGCTTCTTCGTTATCAGATACATTTTCAGCTACCTTAGTTATACTTGCCATTTCAAAGTCCATACATATCCATATAAATATATGTATAACCATCGACTATGAAAAGAATAAATGTCCCCATGTGCCCATAAACAAACCACTCCCTGCACTATCTGCACAAGGATACTTCTCCAAATAATTTATTTCATCTCCAAAGGCTGAAATAAAATTCATTTAACAAAATAAAGAGATTTCCTTTATAGGATAAGTTCTACCAGAACTATTCCGTGTCCATAAAGGGAAAATAGATTGTATTTTATTTTATTTAAGAAGGAATTTTAAAAGGATTTTTCTACTGAATTTCTACTGTTATGCTACTTTGAGACGGAAAAAGATAAAAGATATCCCTTTTTATATACTTTTATTTAGCTTATTTATCCGTAAATATTGACCGTTTTGTACTTTTTGTGTCGTATATCAAAAAATAATTTTATAATTAAAGTTGATTTAATAAAAAATATCCTATATTTGCGATGTGATATAATCTTAATTTAAAAATGTAGTTCTGGTAGAACTTCAAACAGTAACTTTAAAAACAAATCTATGAAGAAAACCTTATTCATGCTTTTTTGCCTGTTATGCTCCATAGGAGCCATGGCACAAAAGAAAACAATCACGGGTGTGGTCACAGACGCCACAGGTGAAGCGGTTATTGGCGCCAGTATTGTAGAAACAGGCACCACGAATGGTACAGTTACCGACTTAGATGGTAATTTTACACTTTCCGTAGCCAACGATGGCAGTATCAGAGTATCATTTGTCGGTTATCAGACACAAACTTTAAGCGTAAAGGGAAAGTCAACTTTTAAAATAGCATTGAAAGAAGACTCAGAAATGCTCCAAGAAGTTGTTGTAACCGGATATGGCGGCAAACAGTTGCGCACAAAAGTAACCAACTCCATTTCCAAGGTAAAAGAAGAAACATTAAAACAAGGACTTTATTCCAATCCGGCACAAGCCTTATCAGGAGCCGTGGCAGGTCTGTCCGTCAGCCAGACTTCCGGTAATCCGGGAGCAGCTCCTACCTTGGTACTTCGAGGAGGTACTAATTTTGACGGTTCAGGTTCACCTTTAATCCTGGTAGACGGCCAAGTACGCGGTTCTTTAAGTGACATCAACCCGGCCGATATTGAATCCATGGAAGTATTAAAAGATGCCGGAGCCACCGCCATCTATGGCGCCCGAGCCAATGACGGTGTAGTACTAGTCACTACCAAACGAGGCAAAGAGGGAAGTACACGTGTAGAGCTTTCGGCCAAACTAGGCTGGAACTACTTCCACAACTCTTATAACTTTATGAATGCGCGTGATTACATTTACTGGATGCGCACTGGTTACATGAATGCTTACACGGGAGACATGAAACATCCGGACGGATCGGCCGTACAAGGATGGTCTTCACTGACCGGTCTGACCGGTGCCACTCCTTATGGAACAGGCAACAAATATTGGGCAGATGATGACAAGACAATCCCGCTGAATGGAAACGAAAACAGCCAGGCTATATGGAGTACCATGAAATATTCGGACGATCTGGCTTTCCTGCTCAACCAAGGATGGGAAACCATGACTGATCCTATTTATGGAGACCAACTGATTTTCAAGAATACAGATATAGCGGATTTCAATATCAATTCCCCATCTTTCTCACAAGACTACAACCTGAGTGTAAGCGGAGGAAATGAAAAGGGAAACTACTATGCAGGCTTGGGATACAACCATAGTGAAGGTACAGCCGTAGGAAACAAGTACCAACGTATCACTTTCACATTCAATGCCGATTACAAGCTGAAACCATGGTTAACCTCCAACTCCAGCTTCAACTTTGCAGATGCAACCTGGAACGATCTTCCTCCTACCCAAAGCGCAGAAGCCAACTACTTCTCACGCGTTTTATCATTACCTCCCACTTTCCGTGGATATAATGCTGACGGTGAAATGCTTTTGGGACCCAATTCAGGCGACGGAAACCAACAAATCAATTTTGACAAGTTTGTCCGTGACAACAATACAGACAAGTTCACCATGAACCAATCTTTTACCGCAGATATCATGAAAGGACTCTCATTAAAAGTGAACGCCATCTGGTTCTATTCAGAAGAAAAATATGAAGCTTTCAACAAAGATTATTTATCTTCTCCCGGAAACTGGGTAACCTCACACAGCACCTCGGCTTCCTACGGACGCACATTGGACCAAACTTATAATGCAGTGTTAAACTACAACTATCAAATAAACAAAGACCACTATCTGGATGCCATGGCCGGCTTCGAGTACTACGACTCATATTATAAAGGTTTCAGTGCCTCAGGATCGGGAGCTCCCAGTGACGCTTTCGGCGATTTGGAATATACCAGTGATGACAAAGGCAAACGCAGCATAGACTCCTCACACAGCCGCCAGCGTATCATGTCATTCTTCGGTCGTGTAAATTATGACTACCAGTCAAAATACTTGCTGTCTTTTGTTCTAAGACGGGACGGCTACTCCAAACTGGCCAAAGACAACCGCTGGGGTGTCTTCCCCGGAGTATCTACCGGATGGGTGTTCTCCAAAGAAAAATTTGCCAGTGAATGGGCCGATATCATCTCATTCGGTAAATTGCGTGCCAGCTTCGGTCTGAATGGTAATGTAAACAAAGATTTTGTAGGAAACTACACAGTACAAGGTGCTTATGCAGGCAGCAAATACAACGGCAACGCTTACTTCCTGTTAAACAACCTTCCTAATCCCTACTTGAAATGGGAGAAGTCAAGAACTTTCGAAATCGGTCTGGATCTAGGCTTTCTGGCCAACCGCATCAATGCCAATTTGACTTACTACAACCGACTGACCAGTGACAAGTATGCCAACATCACCATCCCGTCTACTTCGGGTGTTTCTTCCTTTACCTCCAACAACGGTAAGTTCCAGAACCAAGGCTTTGAATTCGAACTGGCATTCAAAGTTATCGACTCCAAAGACTGGAAATGGAATCTGAACTGGAACGGCGCATTAAATAAAAACAAAGTAGTGGCATTGCCCGACAACGGTCTGGAAAGAAACCGTCAAAATGCATTTCAAGTATATACCGGACGCCAGCTGGAGGACGGAAGCTATGAAAAAGCATGGGTAGGCGGTTATCAGGAAGGACAACGCCCAGGTGATTTGTACATGTTCGTAGCCGAAGGAATCTATCGTTCCGAAGATGAAATACCAGGAGGACTGATCGACTTGTCAAGTGGTAACAACGGCTCAAGCAACCGTCCCCTTTACGGAGGTGAGGAAGGATATAACAAACTGACAGCCAATCAGAAAGCGAATTCTCTCCGCATACAGCCAGGTGATGTGAAATGGAAGGATGTAAACGGTGACGGCATCATCGACAATTACGACATGGTGAAAGTGGGCAACACTGTACCCAAATGGACAGGAGGTATCAATACTTCAGTCACCTGGAAAGACCTTACTTTATCAGCACGTTTTGACTATGCGCTTGGTTTCAAAGCGGTAGACTGGAAAACCATGTGGATCATGTCTTGCGCACAAGGTACTTATAACACCATTGCGGAAACCCACGACACCTGGTCACCCGAAAATCCCGGTGCACAATATCCTACTTATGTATGGGCCGACCAGTTGGGCAAGCGCAATTACTGCCGTCAATCCTCCATGTTTGCCTACAACGGTAACTATCTGTCTTTCCGTGAAATAGCCTTGTCATATAATCTGCCAAGCAACTGGGTGCGCAAAGCAGGACTAGGCTCAGTCATGCTCTCGGTAACCGGTCAGAACCTGGGTTACCTGACAGAAGCCAAACATTTATTCTCTCCGGAAAAGACAGACAACAATGGTGGATACCCATTGCCCCGCACTGTCATTCTCGGCGTAAACGTTTCTTTCTAAACTTATAAACTCTAACAGATTATGAAAAAAATATTCTATATCCTTTCAATATGTGTGATGACCATTCTCCAACCGTCCTGTGACGCACTGGATCTGGCACCGGAAGATTATTATGGAGCCGGAAATTTCTGGAAAGAAGCTTCCCAGCCCAAAGCATTCATGTTGGGTCTGCACGCCCAATTAAGAAGTTACTATGACATGTTCTACACCTTGGGCGAACTCCGCGGCGGCACACAACGTGTGGGCACCTCCTCGCTGAACACCAGCTTGAACTATGCCGATATCCGGTCACAGAATATCTCGGAAGATATTCCCGGCATATCCAATTGGAACGGGCTATACTCTCCCATCATGCAAGTAAACCATTTTATCCAAGAAGTAGAAAATGGGTGTACGTTTCTGGATGATGCAACCCGGAGCCGGTACTTGGGACAAGCGTATGGCATGAGAGCCCTGTATTACTTCATGCTATACAGAACTTTCGGGGGAGTACCTCTCATCACCAAAGTAGATATACTGGACGGCAAACCATCGGCAGACAAATTCTATGTGGAGCGCGCCACACCCGAAGCCACCATGGAGTTTATCAAAGCGGATATTAATAAATCCGAAAACTATTTCGGAAATAACACCTCTTTTGATGCATACGACTGGTCACGCTATGCCACTTTGATGCTTAAAGCAGAAATCTATATGTGGGCAGCGAAAGTATCCATCACCGGATTCACAGCAACCGGGGCAACCGATTTACAGACTGCCAAGACTGCCTTATCCGGGATCATAGGACATTTTGAATTAATGGACAACTTTGCCTCCATCTTCTCATGCGACAATAAAAAGAACACTGAGATTATTTTCGCCATGCCGTTTATAGAAGGTGAGGCCAGCAATGACGGAGGCAGATTCCTTTATCAGGATGCTGTATTTCTGGGGCAAGCATATGGTCGTAACGGTAAGGTGATTGAAAAAGATACCTTAAACTTGAAAGGTACCGGTGGAGTATTCCGTGACGAGTACACTGAAGATTTCTGGAAAACGTTCAAAGAAGGAGACAGCCGCCGTGATGCCACATTCATGGAGTATTACATGAAAAATGATAATGGCACGCTCAGCGAATTCGGATGCGTAATGAAAAAACGTATAGGTACAATCAATTCCAATGACAACCGCATCTATATTTCGGACATCCCCGTTTACCGCTATGCCGATGCGTTACTGATGATGGCGGAAATTGAAAACGGATTGAACAACCCTTGCGCTTCGTATATCAACGAAGTACGCAAACGTGCATACGGAGACACCTTTGAAGAAAACAAATACACGGAAGGCAGCTATGCGGAAAATGAACTAGCCATTTTGCAGGAACGGGACAAAGAGTTTGTCAGTGAAGGCAAGCGCTGGTTTGACGTATTGCGTATGCACGATGCATCCGGACGTTCTTTGGTCTTTTCTGCCAATGCCAACTATCCGGGCACAAATCCTATCCTCGGTACAGAAGAAGCATATAAAATGCTTTGGCCGGTTAATATCGGTACTTTGAATGTGAATCCGTTATTAACTCAAACTCCGGGATACGGGAAAAAATAAGCCAAATCCTCCTGTTTAGTTTTCAGGACAGATGTTTTAACATAGAAAAATAAAGGTGTGTCGTGAGATACACCTTTATTCATTATGCATATAGTTGATAAAACATCAATAACACAGAAAATCAATAACTATTTCCGTTCTTTTGAAAGTTCCTCCAATGTTTTTTCCTCGTACCTGCAAATCGCCTCCTTATAATCCTCGGAAATCAATTTCGGTTCTCTTATGCCCCAAATGTACCACAGCCGTTTCTATCACCAGATGATCCGAGAAAAATACCGGCATAAAGAAGTTTGCATTGATATTGGCCACCACAATAGCCAGCTTACTCCAGTCGGCACTGCCAAACACATCTTTTATATAAGTAGTCTTTGCCAAATCATACAAAGAAAAGTAAACCGAATTGTTCATATGACCAAACTGGTCCACATCGCTGAATCGTATCTGCACCGGCATAGTATGCCTGAATTTTATATCCTCTGCCATAGTTAAGCTTATTAAAATCGTTCAAATATAACACTTTTCCCAGTAATTGAACCCTAAATGACAGATTATTCTTAATTTTGCTGCGAAATAAATGAATATGTAATTTTAATAACAATATAAACATGGATAAGAAGTATAGCAGGGAGACCTTATGCGTACAGGCAGGCTGGACTCCGAAAAAAGGCGAACCGCGCGTTTTGCCTATTTATCAAAGTACCACATTCAAGTATGACACCAGCGAACAGATGGCGCGTCTGTTCGATCTGGAAGATTCGGGATATTTCTATACACGCTTGCAAAACCCCACCAATGACGCCGTCGCCGCAAAAATCGCAGCATTGGAAGGTGGTGTGGGTGCTATGCTGACCTCGTCCGGCCAGGCTGCCAACTTCTATGCCATTTTCAATATCTGTCAGGCAGGCGACCACTTCGTATGCTCGTCTACCATCTACGGAGGTACATTCAATCTGTTTGGCGTCACGCTGAAAAAACTGGGCATCGAGTGTACCTTCATTGACGCCAATGCATCCGAAGAGGAAATAGACCAAGCTTTCCGCCCGAATACCAAAGCGTTGTTCGGCGAAACCATCTCCAATCCGAGCATCGATGTGCTGGACATCGAAAAGTTCGCACGCATCGCACACAAGCACGGTGTGCCTTTGATTGTGGACAACACCTTCGCCACTCCCATCAACTGCCGCCCGTTTGAATGGGGAGCGGATATCGTCACCCATTCTACAACCAAATACATGGACGGTCATGCCACCAGTGTAGGAGGCGCCATTGTGGACAGCGGCAACTTTGACTGGGAAGCCCATGCGGACAAATTCCCCGGTCTGACCCAGCCCGACGAGTCTTATCACGGACTGACTTATACCAAAGCGTTCGGCAAAATGGCTTACATGACGAAAGCAACCGCCCAACTGATGCGTGACCTCGGCTCCATCCAGTCTCCGCAAAATGCGTTCCTGCTGAATCTGGGATTGGAAACATTACACCTGCGCGTGCCCCGTCATTGCGAAAACGCACAGAAAGTGGCCGAATGGCTGGAAGCCAACCCGAAAGTGAAATGGGTGAACTATTGCGGACTGAAAAGCAGCAAATACTATGATCTGGCACAGAAATATATGCCAAACGGCTCGTGCGGTGTCATCGCTTTCGGCTTGAACGGAACCCGTGAGGAAGCGATAGAATTTATGGACAGGCTGAAATTCATCTGCATCGTAACCCATGTGGCCGACGCACGGACCTGCGTACTGCATCCCGCCAGCCATACTCACCGCCAGCTCACCGACGAACAGTTGCGCGAAGCGGGAGTAGCTCCGGACTTGATTCGTCTTTCAGTGGGCATCGAGAATGTAAACGACATCATAGCCGACATTGAGCAAGCTTTACAATAAGACGAAGCGGATGAAAAAAATCATTATCATTGGCGCCACTTCCGGCATCGGACTGGAAGTGGCGCGATGCTATCTGAAAGCCGGCTGGCAGGTAGGCGTGGCAGGACGTAGGGAGGAAGAACTGGAAAAGCTCCGGCAGTCCGCTCCCGGACAGGTATGTACCCAGCGGATAGATGTCACCCGCGAGGATGCCCCTGCCTTATTGGAGCAACTGATTATGAAAACCGGCGGCATGGATGTGTTCCTGCTCAGTTCGGGCATAGGCAAACAAAATCTTCCACTCTGCCCCGATATAGAATTACAGACCGCAGCCACCAATGTTTCGGGATTCATACGGATGGTCAATGCCGCCTATCACTATTTCGAACAGCAAGGCAAAGGACATATAGCGGTGATCAGTTCCATAGCAGGCACCAAGGGACTGGGATCTGCCCCTGCCTATTCAGCGACCAAACGGTTTCAAAACACCTATCTGGATGCTTTGGACCAATTGGCGCACATGAACAAGCTACACATTTCCTTCACCGACATCCGTCCCGGATTTGTCGCCACCCCTCTGTTGAAAGATGACAAATACCCGCTGCTGATGCATGCTCCCTACGTGGCATCACAAATTGTAAGAGCCATCTCCCGAAGGAAAAGAGTAGCTGTCATAGACCGGCGTTATCAGATGCTGGTGTTTTTCTGGAAACTGATTCCCGGATGGCTATGGGTGAGGCTGCCCGTGCGGAACCAATAATCCTCCAACCCATATCATTTCATAAGAAAGCCTCTTGTTCTCATCCTGAACTTGTGAAAGATTTGTAAACAAGGCAAGGGTTTCTTCGTTCCCCCCTGGAATTACCTGAATGAAAGGAATCGGTCAAGGGAACCGGCACAGCCTGTGCTCATGCTGATGAAAGATCAAACAGGCTATTGAATGATGCTTTCTTTGTAAAGCTGAACCTCTTTACAAACATAGAAACTTAAAAAAATTCTTTTCCCTTTGTAACAACTTTCCCGCCATCTGGGCTACGCCCAAGGCATCAACGGTCTTTTCAATGAATTCGGCAGCGAAAAAAATGCCGATTGTGTCAAAGTATCTTCTTTCATGATGTCTCTTGGAAAAATGTTTGCCGGACACGATGAAGACGCTGAGATAATAAGAAAAATAAAGTCAATAAAAGTACTGGACCTGGAATCTTGTACGGCAAGCGTAAAAGAACGGTTCAACAAAAAAGTGAACAAACTGAATCTGAAAGGATATGATGAGCTGATGCGTGTAAACGATGAAGGCGAGAAAGTCCGCGTGCTGATGAAAACAAAAAAGGAAACTATCCGTGAACTGCTGTTTGTATGCACCGGAAAAGAAGACTGTACACTGGTACAGATAAACGGAAAATTCACAAAGGATGATATAAACAAATTAGTAAATCAGGAAACAGGGAAGAAGCATGGACACCGCTGAGTTTAAGCAACAATTTCTACCTTACCACCGGAAACTCTACCGGGTAGCCTTCCGGCTGTCACCCTCATCAAGAATCTGTGCTACGACGTCCTGCGCCGGAGTCAGCCGGATGAAGACGGACGCCCTCCCGAAGAGCTGAACCTCCCTACGGACACCAACATAGCGCGGGAAGTGGAACAACGGGATGAGGTGAACCAGGTACGCCGGCTCATCGGCAGACTGCCAGAGCAACAAAAGCGGGTGATTCTGCTCCGTGATGTCAATGACTGCTCCTTTGAGGAGATAGAGCAAGCCACAGGACTGAATGCCATCAACATACGTGTGTTGCTGAGCCGCGCCCGCAAAAAGATACGTGAACAATATAATGCAATAATGAACTATGAAAGTAAATGAAATAGAAAGACTATTGACCCGGTATTACGATGGAGAAACCAGCGAAACCGAAGAAAAGGAACTGAAACGCTTTTTTACCGAAGAGGACGTTCCGGCTCATTTACTTGCCGAGAAGGAAATCTTCATGCAACTGGCAGCACAGCCCGCTCCCGAAATACCGGAAGGACTGGAAAGCAGGCTGAGCCGCAAGATAGACCAATGGGACACAGGCGAAAGACGCACGCTGAAAATAAAAAAACATACACGGGTCCTCCGCTTGCAATGGATAGGGAGCATAGCCGCCAGCCTGCTCATCCTGCTCTCCGTAGGACTGTACCTATACAAGCCCTATCCGGCACCGCAAGATACCTGCGCCACCCCCGAAGAAGCATACGTACAGGCCCAGAAGGCACTTATCATGCTTTCCAGCAGCCTGAATAAAGGAATAGAAAAAGTGGAATCGGTGCAGGAAGCCACCGGAAAAATTCAAGAGAACGTAAACGAACAATTAAACCGATTAAATAACATAAAACAATGAAACGTACATATATCATTACCTTATTGCTCTCTCTGTGCTCACTGTTCACCTACGCACAGGACAGTTTTTTCGACAAGTTCGCTGATATGGACGGGGTAACCTCTGTCTATATCTCAAAAGCCATGCTCAGCCTGATGCCCGACATGAAAACGGAAGGGGTAAATATAGGCGAAGTAGCCTCCAAACTGGATAACATCCAGATTCTAAGTTGTGAAAAACCCGACATTATCGCCAAGCTGAAAAAAGAGACAGCTTTCATCAGTCCCAAGAACGGCTACGAGGAACTGATGCGCATAAACGATGAAGGCGAAAAGACCATCATTTATCTGAAACGGAACAAAAACAAAGAAAAGGAATTTGTATTGATGAGTCAGGAAAAAAATGAATTTACCATCATCGCCATCACAGGAAATCTGACCCTGCAAGAGATACAAGGCATCATCAACAAGGAGTAACTCCACACATCCCCCACCATAAGGCCTTTTCTCCCGCCTGCTAAGGTCTGAAGAAAGGATATATACTATCTCCATAGCACTATGGAGTTATCTCCAAAGCTTGCGGAGTTAACTCCAAAGGCTATGGAGATAACTCCGCAGGCTTTGGAGATAGTAACCGGACGGTCGGAAAGGCTTAACAATAGGGCTGCGAATGCTTACGTTATCTCCGGAAAAGGGTTATCCGCCCGTAGAAGCCCCGCCAATGAAGGAACTTATTTCTTTATCCGTTTTTGGGTAGGCAAAGTAAACTCATGCGCTTCGGTCACCGCCCCGTTGCTCTCTGTTGCAAAAACACGGAATTGCGCCTGGCCTGTTTTCAACTTCCTGCCTCCACGAATGGTGGCCGTGTACCTTATCTGATTCCCGACAGGCATATAGGCAATCTGAGCCGAAGGTGAAATCAAAATATGTTTCATGCCGCTCATTTCCTCTATTACCGGAGTAACATTGTAAGCGGGCACATCACCATCATTCACCACATCGAACACCAGTTTGCTGTCTTCTTCCGCATCAATAACATGGTTACGGTTATCATCGATAAAACGCAGGTTGATAATCCTCAATCCCGATGAAGGCTCATAAGAGGAAGTGTGCTCATACTGCGAAGAAGAAGGATAAGTCTTTACGTAATACTCCTCCACCTGATAAGTTTCCTCCCGAGGTGTAGTTATGGCATTTCCCACAGCAGCCCCCGTTACAGTTCCCAGCAGGGCGCCGAATTGCGAACCGTTGTATCCGCCGGCCCTGTCACCCACAATAGCGCCTAATACTCCGCCGATGGCCGCACCGGCTTGTACTGCCGCCGGATTGCCTTGCATTCCGGATGGTGAGCAAGCCGAAAGCAAAGCGGTCGGAATGCATAAAATGAATATCATTTTTCTCATACCCCAAGTAGTTTATAATCTTTATCAGACAGACAAATATACTTTTTCCTATTGACAATGGGTTCATCGGCTATGTTAAAATTTCATTTCCTGTCATGCATCCTCATCGGTCTAACCGCCATCATTCTGGATGGAGGGCTCTTCTTCCTAAAATGAAAAGATAAGTCTAAATAACACAAGAAACAGAAGGAGACGTTTTTTTTTCTATATATTTGCCGGAAAACAAATGAAAAGTTCTTCGCCATACCCTTGCATCGCCGCAGAAGGCTTCCCCTCTCCGCTGCAAAACCGCGCCCGGTATGGCAAGGAAATATTTATAACCTATCATTATGGAATTGAAAGCAAAATACGAACAGCGCATTGAACAGGCTGAGGCAGAACTCCGCCAGGTAAAAAATAAGATTCTCCGCATCAGCACGCTGAGGGTCTTGTTATTTGCAGCAGGGATTATAGGAACAATCTACTTCTATCAGGCAGGGACACCCACTATATGTCTAACCATAGCGGTCACTTTCGTTCCTTTTCTGGCATTGGTGAAGTATCACAACCGGTTGTTTTTCCGCAAAGACTGGCTGGAAACCTGCATACGGGTGAATAGTGACGAGCTTTCCGCACTGGCGGACAACTATGAGCCATTTGAGGACGGAAAGGAATTCACAAACCCGGCCCACAGGTATTCTTTTGACCTGGACTTGTTCGGAAGGCACTCCTTGTTCCAGGCCTTGAACCGTACCTGCACTTCATTCGGAAAGGAAAAACTGGCAGAATGGTTGCAAAATCATCTGGAGATAAAGGAAGAGATAATCCAACGGCAGGAGGCGACAAAGGAACTGGCTGCTTATTCCGATTTCCGGGAAACATTCCGGATCACCGGCCTGCTCTACAAAGGGGCGACAAGCGACCGCGAAGAAATTAAAGAGTGGACGGAAGCACCTGCCTATTTCAGCAAGAAATGGTGGAGCCGCCCGTTATTGGGAATCGTTCCCGGAGTCAACATCGTACTGGCTATGCTGGGAGTGGCGGGGGTCATTCCGATGACATGGTTCGGACTGGCCTTCGGACTGTTCGTGATAGGTAGTTTCGGACTGATAAAGCCTGTCAGCAACCTGCAAAGAGTGTATGACAAGAAATTACGTATCCTGTCTATCTATGCCGAACTGATCAGCCTGATAGAAAACCGGGAAATGAACGCTCCGCTACTCAGACACCTGAAAGCTGAATTCGGCATGAACGGGAAATCCACCACCCATATCTTGAAAGAGCTTTCACGGGAACTGGACAAACTGGACTTGCGCAACAACCAACTGCTATATGTCTTGCTGGAAGGTTCCATGTTCTGGCAACTCCGGCAGGTAATGCGCATTGAGCAATGGAGGCACAAATATGGAAAATATCTGCTCCACTGGCTGGACGTATTGGGTGACATTGATGCTCTTTGTTCCCTGGCGACATTTGCCGGCAACCATCCCGCATACACCTATCCGACCATTGCCGGCAAGCCTTTTGTATTCCTTGCAAAGGATATGGGACATCCCCTGATGCCTGCACGGCAATGTGTGACCAATGATGCCGATATCCCCTCAAGACCGTTCTTTGTCATCATCACAGGAGCCAACATGGCAGGAAAAAGTACTTATCTGCGTACAATCGGAGTGAATTATGTATTGGCATGTACCGGCTGCCCCGTATGCTGTTCCTCCCTTGAAATATATCCTGCCAAACTAGTGACAAGCTTGCGGACTTCCGATTCGTTGACAGACAACGAATCTTACTTCTTTGCCGAACTAAAACGATTGAAACAAATTATAGACCGCCTGAATAAGGGAGAGGAGTTGTTCATCATTCTGGATGAGATTTTAAAAGGAACCAACTCGATGGACAAGCAGAAAGGCTCATTCGCCCTGGTACGCCAACTGATGGAACTGAAGACGAATGGCATCATTGCCACACACGACCTGCTATTAGGGAAACTAATAGAATATTTCCCCAAAGAGATACGGAATTATTGCTTTGAAGCTGATATTACCAACGATGAACTGACTTTTTCATACAAACTCCGTGAAGGTATCGCACAAAATATGAATGCCTGCTTCCTGATGAAAAAGATGGGGCTAATCATCAACGACTAACCCCACCCGACAATTTATCACATTAACGTCTTAAGCAAATAAAGCAGACCTTCACAGGCACACCTTATTTCATAACATAAAGAGTCATAGAAAATCAAAATTCACTTGTTTCCAAGCAATGTACAAACGCACTTGCATCATCTCCCGTGAAATAAAACACAGAAGATGCAGGTTCGTATGTATAGGGGATGAAACGGAACAGCTGGGCCGCAACGAATTTCTTGTCCTGAGAAATCATATAGTCCATACGTACGTTTCCGTTTGTCTTTACTTTCACGTCATTCCTGGTTTCAAAACCTTTTTTCTCCAACGCATCCGTCAAAGCCTGTAAATCGCATACATCAAAGAAGCAGGTCCCTTCTTTAGCTACGCTGCCGGTAGGTGCATATACCCATTCCTTGCCTCGCCAGAAAAAGCGGAATACGGCCCACAGAAACAAAATGGTTCCACCGGCCATAAGCACCATGCTCATGGTGGATGAGGAATCCCCCATCTTTAAAGAGGTTGCAAATGCACCCGCACCTATCACACAAAGGATAGCGGATATGATAATAGAAGAAACACTAGTACGTTTTACGACATCAGGGTGTGTTGTTGAAAACAAGGTTGCTTCAGTAGAAACTGTATTACTCATAATAATTTAAATTTTATTCTTTACTAATTAAAAATACAATAATTCATACCAAGGTCACATCTCGCCAATCACCCGGCAAGACAGAACCATGAAAAACAAATTGGTAAAAGAATAAAAGCTAAATAAGAATGCGCCTCATACCAAAGATATAGTGCTCGCAAGCACTATCCCAGGGAAGGGAATAGGAAGAGGCATACACATGGGTATGACAGCTTGCAAGACTGGCCATCCGGGCGGCCATCTTACGCAACAAAATTTTGATAAATTGGGTAGTCTCCATGGAGGAAAAACGGTACATACGCTCTGCAGAGGCACTGACGCGATGTGCTAAAGTATGAGCGTCCCCAAACTCCATATCTGCTATTCCCTTATTGCTATCCAAGGGAATGACACGATCTTCATTGATGGAGTGCTGCGGAGTAGTATCCGTATGCTGTACAGTACATACCGTCATTGATGCAGCTGGAACTGCATCTACATATTCTGTTCCGGCAAAAGCCAAGGCAAACAGAAAAAATAATATGACTGTAACAAATCCTTTCATTGCTTACTGTTTGGTTTACAAAGATAACATAAATAGCGTTTTAGGTTTCATTTCATACAATAATTAACACATATCAAAGGTATTTTGTTTTAAGGGAGCTATGAAGGATTATCCAAAATTATGAAGGATCGGTTCTCAATTCCTTCATGGTTTCTTCCTGAAAAGCAACAGGTTACCTATCTATGACGGTTTTGAAGGAATTATTCGATGTTTCTAATTCCGACTTTAAATTAAAAGCTGTTCTTGTTCTGCATGCCTCGTCCGTATCAAAACTTTTGTAAACAGAACAAGTAATATGCATGTGGACAGAAGCCTCACAGCTTGTTTTCTCATTACTGCCGGTCAGGGCATAAAATAAAAAAAGCCACAGCTTTTATAGCTATGGCTTTTATATATATGATGATTACAGATTATTCAGCTTTAGGGGCTTCCTCTGTAGTTTCAGCTGCCGGTGCTGCAGGAGCTTCTGTAGCGGCTGCACTCTTCTTAGAACGACGAGTACGAGTTGCTTTCTTAGCAGTTGCAGTCTTAGCCATGTTTTCATCGTAATCTACCAATTCGATAAAGCACATTTCAGCATTATCACCCAAACGATGACCTGTTTTGATGATACGAGTATAACCACCCGGACGATCTGCTACTTTTACAGAGATTTCTTTGAACAACTCCGTTACAGCAAACTTATCTTGCAAGTTGCTAAATACAACACGACGTGAATTAGTTGTGTCGTCTTTAGATTTTGTAATTAAAGGCTCAACGAATTTCTTCAAAGCTTTAGCCTTTGCAACAGTCGTAGTGATTCTTTTGTGCTTGATCAAAGAACAAGCCATGTTAGATAACATAGCACTTCTATGAGAAGCAGTACGACCTAAATGATTGAATTTCTTATTATGTCTCATTTTTTATTCTTTATCTAATTTATATTTAGAGATATCGGTTCCAAACGACAGATTCAGACCCTCGAGCAAATCATCAAGCTCCGTGAGCGATTTCTTACCGAAGTTTCTGAACTTCAACAGATCTGTCTTGTTGAACTGTACCAAGTCACCCAATGTTTCCACATCGGCAGCTTTCAAGCAGTTCAAGGCACGAACTGAGAGGTCCATATCAACAAGCTTAGTCTTAAGCAGCTGGCGCATGTGCAATACTTCTTCATCAAATTCTTCATTGCCGTCCACATCGGATGTTTCAAGAGTAATCTTTTCATCAGAGAACAACATGAAATGATAAATCAATATTTTAGCGGCTTCTTTCAAAGCTTCCTTCGGGTGAATGGAACCATCGGTAGTAATTTCCAATACCAGCTTTTCGTAGTCAGTCTTCTGTTCAACACGGAAGTTTTCCACCTGATATTTTACATTACGTATCGGTGTGTAAATAGAATCGATAGGAATTACATTAACATCGGTACAATATTCGCGGTTTTCGTCGGCCGGAACATACCCTCTACCTTTATTAATGGTAATGTCCATCTGCATTGTTGCTTTTGAATCTAAATGGCAAATAACCAATTCAGGATTTAACACTTCAAATCCAGTCAAATACTTACTTATATCACCTGCCTTAAATTCACTAGAATTCTCAACGGTAATGCTTACCTTTTCATTTTCGAACTCTTCTACTACTTGCTTAAATCTGACTTGCTTCAGATTTAAGATAATGTTGGTCACGTCTTCTTTAACACCGGGTACAGATGCGAACTCATGTTCTACACCTTCGATCTTAATCGTGTTGATTGCAAATCCTTCCAATGAAGAAAGAAGAATACGGCGTAAAGCATTACCTACGGTAATACCGAAACCGGGTTCGAGTGGACGGAACTCAAATTTTCCAAATCTGGAGTCCGCTTCCAACATTAATACTTTATCAGGTTTTTGAAATGCTAATATCGCCATGAAATTAATTATTATTTAGAGTACAATTCAACGATCAAGTGTTCTTTAATGTTTTCAGGAATGTCTGCTCTTTCAGGTATATGTAACAACTTACCTACCTTAGAACTTTCATCCCACTCCAACCAAGGATATTTGCTGTGATTGAATCCTGCAAGTGAATTAGCAATCACTTCCAAAGATTTAGATCTTTCGCGTACACCCACAATCTGACCGGGTTTTACAGAGAATGAAGGAATATTAACTACCTTTCCATCTACTGTAATGTGCTTGTGACTTACTAACTGACGGGCAGCAGCACGAGTCGGAGCAATACCCAAACGGAACACCACGTTGTCAAGACGAGCCTCTAAACTCTGCAACAAGATTTCACCGGTAATACCGTTAGCACTTGCAGCCTTTTCAAACAGGTTACGGAATTGTTTTTCCAATACACCGTAAGTATATTTAGCTTTTTGTTTTTCTGCCAACATGACACCATACTCAGAAGTCTTTCTTCTTCTGTTGTTACCATGTTGTCCGGGAGGATAATTCTTCTTAGATAAAACTTTATCTGCTCCAAAGATTCCTTCACCGAATTTACGGGCAATTCTTGATTTTGGTCCAGTATATCTAGCCATTTCTTTTTCTAATTTAATTGTTACTAATGAACTTAATTTGTTGCAGCCGCGATTACAGAAAGGAAGTGCAATCCATTATTAACAAAATCAAGTTACATATAAAAATAGGTTATCTATTAAACTCTTCTTCTTTTCGGAGGACGACAACCGTTGTGCGGAAGCGGAGTTACATCAATAATTTCAGTAACCTCGATACCAGCTCCGTGAACAGTTCTGATAGCAGACTCACGTCCGTTTCCAGGACCCTTTACATAAGCTTTCACCTTTCTCAGGCCAAGATCAAACGCTACCTTAGCGCAATCTTGTGCAGCCATCTGTGCTGCATAAGGAGTGTTCTTCTTAGAACCTCTAAATCCCATCTTACCTGCAGAAGACCATGAGATAATCTGACCTTCACTATTTGCCAGAGATACAATGATGTTGTTGAATGAAGAATGAACATGCAACTGTCCATTAGCGTCAACCTTCACATTTCTCTTCTTAGCTGCGACTGTTTTTTTTGCCATATCAACAATTATTATTTAGTAGCTTTTTTCTTATTTGCAACTGTTTTCTTTCTTCCCTTACGTGTACGAGCGTTGTTCTTAGTGCTCTGGCCACGAACCGGCAGACCAATACGGTGACGTACACCACGATAGCAACCAATATCCATTAATCGCTTAATGTTTAATTGCACTTCTGAACGAAGATCACCTTCTACTTTGTATTCAGCACCAATGATTTCACGAATTTTAGCAGCCTGGTCATCTGTCCAGTCTTTTACTTTCACATCTCTGTCAACACCAGCCTTATCCAAGATTTTTGCTGAACTACTGCGTCCAATACCATATACATAGGTTAACGCAATCTCGCCTCTCTTATTCTGAGGCAAATCTACACCAACTATTCTTATAGCCATATACTAAATTATTTTTTTTGCAAAAATAATAAATTATCCTTGAC
>PPYF01016752.1_pt1 | contig 57747 bp, 62 predicted proteins | sample 1559871 | NCBI WGS metagenome assembly PPYF01 (sample SAMN08240021, study PRJNA423297) | Human gut metagenome, whole genome shotgun sequencing project.
GTTCTCTTTTTTTGCAATAAAAAAACCTGTTAACCGCTTATCATATAGATAAGTCATCAACAGGAAAAATTATAGAGCCTTATTTTTTGCGGTAGAATTAAATTTGGAAAAAATTTGGGGAAAAGAAATTGAATAAAAATTTTAGTAAAATTGTATTACTAACCGTAGCTGCTTTAGGATTGGTAGGATGTAGTAGACCACAAAAATCAACACAATCAAATTCGAGTGTTAAAAAGAATTCTGGTAGTGCAGTTGTAGTAAAAAAAGTAGGACATTTAAAGAGCGATAATTTAACGCCTCAACAAACCGTTTCTACTATTGTCGCCTATGCAGGAAAGGAATATCCATCTGAATGGGGAACTGCTTTAAGAAATGCAGAAAGTAATGGCCTAAAGGTGATTTTAAAGAATCAATCAAATTATTCATATATGAATAATGGTAGTGGTGTGGCTTACATGATTACCGATGATCTAGGTTACACTCTGAAGCAAGTTGGAACTACTAATCAGATCTACTTGTTTGCTGATAATAAGGAATTAACTAATGTGTCAATTTCGCAAATGGTTGATTATCTTAATCATCATGATGGTGAAAAAGTGGTTAAAAATTTAGTCGGTTCAGCACAAATCGATGATAAGCGAAATGAGGATACTGATACTGGTAGCTCTAGCAATGATAATTCAACTAACAAGAAATCTAATATTCAAGGGGATGCTGGTTTAATTACGGTTTAATTACGGTCCCATCTGAATTGCAGGGAACATGGTATGGCTACGTTGAAGGCCAAGATAAGATGGATGTAGTAAAATTTGATGAACATAGTATTAGTGACAATAATAGGTCAAATGAACTACACAAAGTTGATGCTGATTTTATTAATCATCATCAGTTGTATCAAATGTCTAAATCGTATCAAAAAGCTACCCAAGATTGGGGAATGGCAAGTATATTTTCTAAACCAGTTCATAGCATAACTTGGTTAAATATTAGAGGTTGGATGCAAGAAGCTGGCGATGGTGAATACTACGGCGTCACTAAAGAAAATGGACAGCAAGTTATGGTCAGCGCTCATGGTGCTCAAGTTTATGCTGACAATGTTTACTGGCGTACACCTGCATTAGCTAAACAGTATAAAGGTAAGAAGTTTGATAACCTAGATTATGGTGAATAAAAAGCTACTAATAAGTTGAAAAGCAAAGTATGATTATTTAGGGTGAAAGTTTCTACTTTCACTATATTTTTTATATCAAATAGAACATTTGTTTAAATGGGTCTAGTAATTCAAAAGTTTAGACGTTAAAATATTAGTTAACATTATCGTTGTTTTCTCTTTCCAGCAACGAAAATTAGAAGGATGAAATTTATGGCTAAAACTTTAACTAAAACTGAACTTGAACATGCATTGTTTAGCGCAGCAGATTCTTTGCGCTCAAAAATGGATGCTAATGAATATAAAGACTATTTGTTGGGTATAATCTTTTATAAATATTTATCTGATAAATTCCTTTATATGGTAGGACAAATCGGAGCAAGTAGAATAGATTTATCTTTACAAGAATGTCAAAAGATATATGTTGAAAAATATAAGAATAAAGATCTTTTGGATGAGCTTGAAAATACACTTATGTATTCGATTGAACCGAAGCATACTTTTACGTATATTTTTGAAGAGATAAATGGTGAGGCAAGAACCGAAGATGGAAATATTAAGCCTTTCCAAATTTCAGATCTAGCGGATGCGTTCAATGACATAGAAGGTAGTGGGAAAGATTTCGAAGGATTATTTAATGATGTGCAGTTATATTCTCAAAAATTGGGTCCAAATGCGCAAAAACAAACAGATACAATTTCTGAAGTCATTAAAGCTATTGGAAAATTAGAGTTAATCAGTGCAGATGGAAAAAGTGATGCACTTGGTGATGCCTATGAATATCTCATTGGTCAATTTGCATCTGAAACTGGTAAAAAAGCAGGTGAATTTTATACTCCACAAAAAGTATCTGAATTGTTAACCAAATTAACATTAGTAGGTAAAAAGTATTCTGAAGGGTTAACTGTATATGATCCTGCAATGGGTTCAGGCTCTTTATTATTAAACTTTAAAAAATGTATTAAAGATGTTGGTGGAAAAAAAGATGAAATAATCTATTATGGTCAAGAAATTAATCTTTCTACATATAATTTGGCAAAAATGAATATGATTCTTCATGGTGTTGCTTCTGGAAATCAACATTTGAGACATGGGGATACACTTGATGAAGATTGGCCACCTATTTCGCCAACTATGTTTGATGCCGTAGTTATGAATCCACCATATTCACATAATTGGTCTGCAAATAAAGGCTTCTTACAAGATCCGAGATTTAGTCCATATGGCGTATTGGCACCTAAATCTAAGGCAGATTATGCATTCTTATTGCATGGCTTTTATCATTTAAAAAATACTGGAACAATGGCTATTGTTTTACCTCATGGTGTTTTGTTCCGTGGAGCTGCAGAAGGTAAGATTCGTAAGAAACTATTGGAAATTGGTTCAATTGATGCAGTAATTGGATTACCAGCTAATTTGTTCTATAACACAAGTATTCCGACTGTTATTCTTGTGTTGAAGAAGAATAAAGAAAATAGAGATGTAATGTTCATTGATGCATCTAAGGGATTTGAAAAGAAAAAGAATCAGAATGAACTTCGGGAAAAAGACATTCAAAAGATTCTTGATACTTATGAGAAGCATGAAGATGTTGAGCGTTATGCTCATTTGGCTAAATATGATGAAATCGAAGAAAATGATTTCAATCTTAATATTCCTAGATATGTAGATACTTTTGTTCCAGAACCACCAGTTGATTTAAAGAAAGTGGCATCAGATTTACATGATACTGATGTTGAAATTGAGAAGAATCAAAAGGAATTAGTAGGGATGCTTAAAGATTTGACCTCTGATGACAGTGATGTAATGGATGGATTGGATGCTATCATAAAGGAATTGGAGACCGAATTACATGAGTAATAAAGAGCAAAGAAAAGCGCCAATACTACGTTTTAAGGGTTACACTGATGATTGGGAACTGCATAAGTGGAAAAATATATTGCTTGTGAATTCCGGTAAAGATTATAAACATCTAAATAAAGGTTCAATACCCGTATATGGTACTGGTGGATATATGCTTTCAGTAGATAAAGAACTTAGTAATAAAGATGCCATAGGAATTGGTAGAAAAGGAACAATAGATCATCCTCAATATTTAAAAGCACCTTTCTGGACAGTGGATACGTTGTTTTTTATGACACCTAAGAAAGGAATTAATATAAATTTTGCATTTGCTTTATCTCAAACCATAAATTGGAAAAAATATGATGAATCTACTGGATTACCTAGTCTTTCTAAAAATTCTATTAATAATATTTCGGTTAAAATTCCTAAATATAATGAGCAAAAAAAAATTGGTAATTTAATTTCACAAATTGAAAGATTGCTAGCACTTCAGCAACGAAAAAATCAAGACATTATAAATGTTAAAAAATCAATTTTAGATAAAATATTTTGTAATGACAATATTAAAAAATGGCGGAAATTAAAGCTGAATAATATATTAAGTATTCCTATTGATGAGCCTAAAGAAGTAACAAATGTAAGCGACATTATTTCTGTTAAATTAAATGCACAAGGAATTAGCAAAACATCCAATAGATCTACATTAAAATTAGGTTCTACCACGTATTACATTAGGCATGCTGGACAATTTATCTTCGGGAAGCAAAACTTCTTTAATGGTTCTATGGCAATAATTCCTTCAGATTGTGAAGGAAAGGTTTCTTCTAAAGATGTACCTTCTTTGAATATAAATACAGATATTGTTGTACCCTATTTTTTATGGTTATATTTATCTAGACCAAATTTTTATAAAAATACAGAAAGATGGGCCACAGGCACTGGATCGAAAAGATTACATATAAAAGATTTACTGTCACTAAATATTTATATTCCTGATACAAAAGAACAATTAAGAATTAGTAAGTTGATGAAATATTTAGATGCTCAAATTTTAAGCAACCAGAAGCACTTAGAGGAATTGAAAAATATAAAAAAATATCTTCTTCAAAATATGCTTATTTAAAAAGATTGGTGATATATGAAAAATCACCAATCTTTTTAACTTATATTAACTGCGATAAATGATGCAATATTTTATCATTATCTTTATTTTCAAGTTCACGGATAATATGAATATATGTTTCTTGAGTAGTTGTTGTATTATTGTGTCCCAATCTTTTAGCTACACTGGCAATGGAAACACCCTCGTATAAAAGTAACGATGCATGTGTGTGCCTTAGTCCATGAATTGAGATTACTGGAATATTATCGTTCTTGCAATGTGTTGCTAATCTCTGATTCAAAGTTGAATTATAAATTCGTTGTTCTTTATTAAAGAAAATTGGTTGATTAAACTCCTTATTATTAATCATAACTTGAAATTGTTGCATAAGCTGCCAATCAACCATTACAGTTCTATTAGATGATATGTTTTTTGTTGGTTGGAAATTTCCTTGTTTTTCTTTATAATTCCAAGATTTATTAATAATTATACTTTGCTTTTCAAAATCAAAATCTTCCGGAGTTAGAGCTAATGCTTCGGCAAATCTTAAACCCGTTTTAGCAATTAAATAAAAGAACCAATCCCAATTCAATTCTTCTTTTAAATTTAATGACCGTAATAATGTTTGAAGGTCAAAAAGATTTAAAAATTTAGGCTTTTTATCACTGGGTGAGCAGCCTTTTATTATTGCTCTTCTTGTTGGATCAGCTTTTAGTAATCCATCATCAACAGCATCAAATAAACTAGCTTTCAAATGATGATGAAAATCTAAAGTTGTAGTTTTTTCATGATCTTTAGCGTAAGAATTTAAAATCTTCTGGTAACTTTGACGATCTAGTTCATTCATATGCAAGTTAGGTGCTAGTTCTTGTAACTTACGTTGAACCAAATAGTATTTATTTAGTGTTACTGGACGCACAGCGTTATCCTTATAAAGGTGAATCCAATCTAAATAATACTTGTAAAACAACTTGGTACTATATTTATGTGACATATTAAAAACCTCCTTAAATCTAGTCACTTATGACTATTGTTTAAGAAGGTATATTTATTTTGCAAGAATCCTAGATAAACATTTTTTGTAAAAGAAACTTCTTAAATAAATTTAATTTATTAATTCTATTACGATTATAGTTCATAGTCTTATTTAAAGTATTTAGAATTTGACTAATTTTAATTTGCTCATTTTCGTTGTTAGGTGTTTCAATACTTATATTTTTGAAAAGTGGAAATTTTAAATTCCACGTATCAGAAGTTAAGCCTTGGGAATGTCTTCTAAATTCAAACTTCATTCTATTATTCTTAAAGTAATAAAAATAAAATCTTGCGTTTTCTTCCCTGTGAGGTGTTATTACAGTATAAGCTGGACTAACGATACCTTTATAGTCAGATACACCACAAGCACCTTGCCACATACGCATAGAATTATATGCAATATCACCCTTTTCAACTAGTTTATAATTAGACTTATTACTCGAAGAATTGTCTTTTCTATCTGATGAATTAAATGGATAAATACCTTTAGATATGGATACAGAAAGTAATTGTTCATCTTGATTATGAATATTTCGTTCATTAAAAATATCTTTTAGTTTTCTAACTTGCCAATTGTCTTGAGTGAATTTTAACTTTCTAATATTTTTAGTATTTGGAAATAGAGAGTCTTCTAGCATTTTTTGTATTTTATCTAAATCATTTAATTTTCGTTGCTGAAGGGTGATTAGATTATCTAAATTATTAAGAAGTAAGCCTATCTTTTTCTGTTCTTTCTTACAGCTTGTATATGTAACAATCATATTTGCTAAATCTTTAGAATTAATTGCAGGATAGCTAGTCCCTGTACAATTATTTAGTACTGTTTTTACAAATTTTTCCGTACGAATTAATTGAAATAAAAAATTCCCATCAATTTTAGGGCGTATTTGTGCATAACCAGTCGAAAATACGTAATTCTCAGCCTTTATATCAAATAAATAATCATTCTTTTGATATGGCCTTACAGTTTGATAAAATATATCTCCTTTCTTTGCTAATCTTTGAGCTCTGGAAGGTGCATCTCCTAGTATTGTTTTTTTATGCGATATCATTTCTGTACCAACTACGGATTCCAGATCAACGTATTCAAATTCTTCTGGTAATTTTCCTTTTGGATTAAAAACAGCAAGTTCTTTTAACTTACGTTGTTCCCAAGTGACAATAGTGAAAAAATCATCGCAAAATATTATAAAAATGCGATAATTTAATATAAATACATAGAATAAAGAGGAATAAATTCGTGCAACAAGAATCAGTAATTGAAGATAATCTAATTCAACAACTTATCCATGGTGAATCCCAATGGACACTTCGTGAAGATTTGAAAGATGAAGATGATCTTTGGAATAATTTCTTTAAAATCTTAGCATCACATAATCTAAAAGCTTTAAATGATGTTCCATTGACTGACAACGAAAAAGCAGTTATCAAGTCTAAGATCGTTCAACCAACTTTTTATAAAGCTTCAGAATGGTTAGCTGGTGCTAATGGAGAAGTTAGAATTCAAATTCAAAGAGATAATACTAAGTTGGGTATTGCTGATCTATTAGTACTTAACAATAATGAAATTGCTGGTGGTAACTCTGTATATGAGGTGGTTCACCAAATTCAATTCCATAAGCGCAGAGATATTGATCGTAATCGTCGCACTGATGTGACTTTGTTGATTAATGGATTGCCTATGATTCATATTGAATTGAAAAATAGGGCACATTCTACTAAAGAAGCATTTAACCAAATTCAAAAATACATTGATGAGCAAATGTTCAATGGTATTTACTCAACTATTCAAATGTTTGTTGTATCTAATGGTACTTACACCCAATATATAGCAGCTGGTCAACAATTGAGAGAAAAGTTCTTAACTAATTGGGTAGATGAGGATAATAAACCAGTACAAAACTACCTTGATTTTGCTAAGGATGTATTATCAATTCCGCAAGCTCATCATATGATTGCGGACTATATTGTCTTAGATAGTGAGCAAAGAAATATTATTGTTCTTCGTCCTTATCAGATTCATGCAATTCAAGCTATTGAAAGAGCTTCGTATGGATTGAAAAAAGATGGTGATTGGAACTCAGCATATTCTGGTTTTGTTTGGCATACAACTGGTTCAGGTAAGACCTTAACTTCATACAAAGTAGCGCATAATTTGCTTAAAATTCCATCAATTGAAAAGACTGTATTCTTAATTGACCGTAATGACTTAGATACACAAACTTCTCAAGCTTTTGAAACTTATGCTCAAAATGATTCTATTGATGTTGAGCCGACTGAGAACAGTTATGTTTTGGCAAGAAAGTTAACTAGCGCTGACAAAAAGGTAATAGTTACTACTCGTCAAAAGATGCAGGCTTTGTTTAAACGAATTCAAGAAGATAAGGAGCAAAAACGTCTATATAAAAAGTTAAAAAATGTTAAATTGGCTTTTATTGTTGATGAATGTCATCGTGCTGTTTCACCTGATCAAAAAAATGAAATAGATGCCTTTTTTGCTAAACATCCCCTCTGGTACGGCTTTACAGGAACACCAATTTTTGCTGAAAATGCTAGAGAAGCTAAAGGTAAAAATGCACGTACTACCGAACAACAATACGGTAAGTGTCTTCATAAATACACTATTAAGGACGCTATTAGGGATAAATCTGTCCTGGGGTTCCAAGTAGAAGAGACTAAAAATTATTCAAGTGGTTCTGATGATGACAATTATGAATCAAATACTGAGGCTAGAACCAAGGAATACCTTTCAACTTCACATATGAGAGCTGTAGTAAAACGTATTTTGTCTGATTCATATCGCAAGCTTGGAATCTACAACAAAGAAAATCGTGGTTATAGTTACGATGCAATTTTTACTACAAGTTCTATTAAGCAAGCTCAAAAGTATTACCGAATTTTTAGGGATGTAATAAATGGTGAAGATAATGAGATAAAGGTTCCTGAAAGAATCAAAAAAATCATGCCTGATTTTCCTAAGATAGCAATTACTTATTCAATTGGCGAAAACGGTAATGGTGATGAAGCCAATCAAAATGAAATGAAACAGTCACTTAATGACTACAACAAGATGTTTGGCACAAGCTATTCAATGACTGAACTTGGTGCTTATAACACAAATGTTAACGATCGTTTAGCTCGTAAGAAGAAGGAATTTCAACCACGTTCACAGCAGCTAGATATCGTAATTGTTGTTGACCGACTTTTAACTGGTTTTGATGCACCGACACTTTCAACTTTATTCATTGATCGACCACCAATGCCATATAAAGATTTGATTCAGGCATTTTCTAGAACTAATAGAATTTTTGATAAAGATAAGAAATATGGACAGATTATCACTTACCAATATCCCAAGAAGTATAAGGAAAGTATAAATAATGCCTTAACGCTGTATACAGAGGGGGGTAAGGATCAAGCTCTTGCGCCTACTTGGTATGAATCTATAGTAAAGTTTGAAAATGCTGAGAAGCAGATCATCAAATATAAGAATAGTCAAGGTTTGCCAATTACTGAGGCTCCACTTGAAGAACAAAAGAAGTTTTTGAAAGAATATCAAGACTTTGATAAGACTTTAGGTGCTGTGAAGACTTACAGCGAATTCAACGATGATGATCTGGAAGATAAATATGGTCTTGATGATATGTTTATTGAAGATCTTCGAGCAACTTATGAGGTAGTCAAGGAAAAAGTGAAGGAAGATACTGATAGCAATGATAGCAACTATAATGACGATATCTATGATCCAGATTATGAATTGGAAAATGCTGACCATCAAGAGATCAATTATGCTTACATCGTTCAGCTAATCCAGGCTTATATTCCTTCAGATGATGAAGATGATTCTAAGAGAACTGAAGCTGAAGAAAAAGAAATTGATGATTATATTGAGAATTTAGGTAAGAACAATAAGGCACTTGCTCAAATCATGAGTAATCTTTGGTATGAAGTTAAGATGGATCCTGAAAAGTTCAGAAACAAACAAGTTAATGAGCTTTTGCAAGAAATGATCGATGATGCTCGCGAAGACATGATCAAGAAATTTGCTAAAAAAAATGGCTTGGATATTGATGACCTTAAGTTTGTTATTAGACACTATGATCCAGATGCAGACAAGCGTCAGCAAGCAGGTATTAATACTTTGTTGTCATTTAAGGTATTTAGTGAATATAGAAAAGATCACCCAAATACCAACATGTTAACTTGGAAGAAAAATGTTCGTTCAGGACTTAAAGACTTCTACATAAATCAGATTTCTCCTTTGGATAATAGGGAATAAAGAATGAAAACGGCATCCCTTTAATCAGGGCTACCGTTTTCGCATATAAAATTAACGTTTATAATATAGAATAATGCTGGCGCCTTCTTACATGAGCAAACATTTACGACCGTTTCTTTTTACAATCCAAAATCCGTTAGCTTGAAAGCCCCTAGGTGCAATTTCTAATCTTTTGCCTTACTTTCAGATGTAAATAATTTTATTAAAAGGTTTCATATGATTACTTTGTCTTTGAGTTAGACGATAGACTTTTCCTCGCGTAGTAATCATTCGCTAACCACTCAATGAATTAGCTGTAATTGTCATTCTATGATCATGTGAATACCAAATTCCACGAAATCTAGCTGGTATAGTTGTACGGGTTCCCAATGCTTTTGCATGAACAGGCTGTGAATCTTGTACAAAGAACCACGTGTTAAACGAAAATAGAATTAGCAATAAACTTAATAATTTTTCCTCATGATATATCCTCACTTCTAAATGAAACTAAATATTATTATATTCTTTATTAAAAGAGTGCAGTAAAGTATTTAAAAAATTCCAGTCCTATGTCATAATTAAATCACTTAGGACAAATTGATTGATCCTCAAACAGTTTTGACAAGTGCATAAAGCATCTAGACTTCATTTAATGGTAAATGAGGTCTTTTTTTGTAACTAGTTCTCTTGATATAATTTTATTTAAGAAAATAGATGCATTTGAGAAGGGATAGTTATGCTAAACAAGAGCTATAGCGTAAATAGTACGGACGTGAATACCTTATTACAAGATATTGACCAAGGGAAAATTGGAATTCCAGAAATGCAACGACCATTTGTCTGGAGTACAGTGCAAGTGAGAGATTTAATAGATTCACTTTATCGAGGTTATCCAATAGGTTTTATTGTTACTTGGGAGAATCCTGATGCTAACTTGAAAATGGGTGGCAAAGCTCAAAATAAAGAAGTTATTATTGATGGTCAGCAAAGAATCACAGCTTTGAGTGCCGCATTGATGGGAAAAGAAATAGTAAATGATAAGTATTCGAAAGAACGAATCTATATTGCTTTTAATCATGTAACAGAAAAATTTGCTACTAGAAGTGCTGCTATTGCTAAAGATCCTAAATGGATCTCAGATATTTCAATATTTAATCAACCTGGTTTTAATACATATAAGTATATTAATGAAAATTGTGAAAGATTTGGTATGTCAGGTGATAAATTAAGTGATGCCATTCAAAAATTAATAACAATATACAATGCTGAAGTAGGTGTGATAGATCTAGTAAGTAATTTACCAATTGACCAAGTAACTGATATCTTTAATCGTATTAACCAAAAGGGAACAAGATTATCTTCTGCTGACTTTGCTATGTCAAGATTGTCATCAGATTTAACTCACCACGGTAATGATCTTCGAAAAGAAATCGAGTACTTCATTCAGATTTATAGAGATAAAACTTTAGCAGCTAATATCCAAAAGGTGGATGCTGACTTTGCTAATACTGAGTATTACCGACATATTGCCTGGACAGAGAAGAAACATAGTAATATTTTTGATCCAGATTTCGCTGATTTATTGCATATTTCTTTAGGAGTAGGCTTTTTACGTGGTAAGTTATCACAACTGGTTAGTTTGGTTTCAGGACGTGACTTTGAGAAACGTACTTATACTGAAGAAGCTATGGAAAAAGCTTATCAAAAATTTGATGAGGCCGTTCAGTATACTTTGAATGAGAGTAATTTTAGTCGCTATGTTCTTGTGTTAGAGAGCCTTGGTATTCTTGACAAAAGCTTTGCTAAGTTGCCAGATTCTTATATCGATTTTGGTTACATTTTATACTTATACCTAAAGAAAGATACTGATTTTAATAATGATCAAATCGAAAAGCACACTAAACAATGGATTTTGATGACGGCTTTGGTTAAGAGATATGGCTCAAGTCCTGAATCAGGTTTTGATAGAGACCTACGCTTGATTTCGGAGGCTAATAAAAATAATCAATTACCTGAATTCTTTGAAAGAATGATTTCACAGAATCTAACCGATGAATTCTGGAATCTAACTTTGCCGAATAATATGGTTGCACAGACAACGCAATTGACTAATTGGCGTATTTTTCAAATGTCACAAATTCATGCGAAAGCTCATGCTTGGCTTGAAAAGGATAAATTTACCGAGGCTACTATTAAAGACCAGGGTAATATCCATCATATTTTTCCAAAAGCATATTTGCGTAGAAATGGCTTTAAACAAAATGAGTATAACCAAGTGGCAAATTATGTTTGGATTACTCAGCCTCGCAATGAGGAAATAAGTAATCGTGCACCTAAGGATTATATGGCAGATGCTGAGACTGTTAAGTATGAGTCTGCTGAAAATGATAAAGAAAATGCTATTCCTGCAACTCTTAAGGAATATGATTATCATCAGTATAATCGATTTTTGGAAGAGCGTAGAAAGTTGATGGCACAAAGTATTCGAGAATTGTTTGAAAGTTTGTAATAGATAAAATACGGAGGTTACTATATGTCTAATTTGGTATCAAAACCTGAAAAGAAAAGTAAGCTAACTGAGCTTTTTGAAGGATTTGATTATGAAAAGTATTGGGCTGATTGGAAAAAAGAAAATGGTGATCAGTCTAAAGAAATTGACTGGGGTACACCAGTTGGAAAAGAAGTAAAGTGGTAACAGAAATTAACAGCATCCCTCGATTGGAAGGGATGCTGTTTTTACATACACTTAAATATCTTTCATTCAAAATCTACCATTAAACATAAGGATTGCCTTATAATGAAACTAAACAATAAGGTAAATTATAGAATCGAGGCACCTTATGAATCATAATTTTGAATCAAAGCTAATGACTCTTTTAGACGATCATCAAAATGAAATCATCGAAATTCGTCGTTATTTGCATGAACATCCCGAAGTTTCTTTTCATGAAAAGCATACCGCAGCTTTTATCAAAGATTATTACAGCAATTTGGACTGCAAAGTAAGAGATTGCGGTGATGGTTATGGTATCGTTGTTGATATTAATCCGGATAAACCAGGTGAAAAATTGGCTTGGCGAGCTGACTTTGATGGGTTAGCAATTCAAGAAGCTAATGATTTACCATTTAAGTCGCAGAATCCCGGTGTCATGCATGCCTGTGGTCACGATGGGCACACCGCATATTTACTTGTTTTAGCAAAATGCTTGATTGAACTAAAAGACGAGATCAACGGCAGCATTCGTATCATTCATCAGCCAGCTGAAGAAGTCGCACCAGGTGGCGCATTGTCCATGATTGAAGATGGCGCTCTTGATGAAGTTGACGATATCTATGGTATTCACGTTATGAGTACGATGCCAACGGGGACCGTGCAGCTTCACTCAGGTCCAACGCAAACGGGGCGGGCCAATTTTGATTTAACTTTCACTGGTAAAGGTGGTCATGCTTCAATGCCGCAACTTAGTAATGATACAATTGTTGCAGGATCATATTTTGTTACAGAATTACAGACGATTGTGTCAAGACGCCTTAATCCGTTTGATGTTGGTGGTGTGACAATCGGTTCATTTGATGGGGCTGGCAGTTATAATGCGATCAAGGGCCAGGTCAAGCTAAAGGGTGATGTGCGTGTGATGAACGAAGATACGCGCAAGCTGATTCGCCAGCAGATTGAACAAATTGTTAATGGGGTCGATGCTACATTTGGCGTGAAATCTAAGCTTAACTATGATGATAATTATCCTGTTTTAATTAATAATGAGGAACTGACTAAGAATGCAGAAAAGTGGATCAAAGAAAGTCATATTCCTGAAGTGACCGCTGTGAAGGATAGTGGTGTGGTTAATGCGTCGGAAGACTTTGCTTATTATGCGCAAAAAAAGCCAGGTTGTTTCTTCTACGTTGGCTGTCAGCCGGTCGATGGCGGTAATTATCCGCATCACAGCCCTAACTTTATGATGAATGAGGATTGTTTGATCATTTGTGCTAAATCTGCGGCTAGTGTGATTAGTCACTATTTTGCATAATTTCTTCTATACTGAAAATTAGAACACTCAAAAACGGCTTACTTCAAAAAAGTAAGTCGTTTCTTTATATATTCAAACTAATAACTCAATGCTCGGTGACCATCAAGTGCCCAGTGATGCTTAAATGTTGCTACACTCATTGAACGCGTAGTGCCAGTCCATGGATCATTGTAATACAAGGTATTACAATGATAACCGGTGAGTGCAATTGCATGGTTAGAAAAGTTATCAAAATAGCCGACCCAAGCAACAACGAGGTGAGAGCGGATTAATTTTTTCTTGATTGCAACGATAATCGTAACTCCAGATACTCCTAAGGATGATATTCCAAATGGTAAAGTACCAGATGATCCAAATAAAACTTACGAGAAGATGGATAATTTAACTATTGCTCCAACTCGTACGATTATTGTTACTAAGCCAGACGGTTCTAAGCAAACAATTTCTCAAAGTGTTGAATTTACTAGAACTGCCACATTTGACGAAGTAACCGGTAAGATTACTTACAGTGAATGGACATTCAAGAGTTAATCAGCTCGTGATAAAGGTCAAGATTGGGATGCATTTACTCCAGAAAATATTTCTGGTTATACTGCAAATCCAAGTCAAGCTGCTTCAGAGACCGTAACTTCAACAACGAGTAGCGTAACAGTCACTATTACTTATACAGCTAATGGTGGTGGTCAAAATTCTGGTGGTGATGATAATAAGCCCGATGAAAAACAGGACAATAAACCATCTAAGCCAAATAAACCTGAAAAGCCTGGCAAAAACAAAGGCTACTCTAAGAATAGCCCAATAAATGCCGAACAGAGCATCGATGGTCCATTGCATACTGCTAAGAATGTCGCATCTTCCGAAAGTAAAGCAATTAGTCCTAAGGGAGCAAGCATAAATAATACCACTGCTCAAGCAATCCGCGGTCAAAAGGATGCAAATGGTAAGAATGAGTTACCACAAACTGGTGCAGCTCATGACAGTCTGTTTGCATGGCTGGGTTCGTTGTTCGCAGGTTTAAGTCTATTCGGTTTAGCCGCAGACAGAAAGCACAAAAAGAAGGATAATAAATAGTCATTATAACAAGAGAAGTAATGGAAGAATTCCATGACTTCTCTTGTTTTCTAAGTTTTGATATAATGAAAACGTATTAAATTTAGAAAGACGTGAATTTTCATGTATAAATTAATTGCTTGTGATCTTGATGAGACTTTGCTTAATGTTGATGCACATGTTTGCCGGCATAATAAGGAAGCGATTGAACAGCTGGCAAAATTAGGCGTAAAATTCGTTCCAGCAACTGGTCGTGGCTTTCGCGCTATCGAGAAGACATTAGAAGAGATTAATTTGAAAGACAAGAAAAATGAATATATTATTTCCTTTAATGGAGGATGTATTACTGAGAATAAAAATAATCGAATTATGAAGTTTCAAGGCTTGTCTTTCGCTAAGGCTAATGAACTTTATCGTTTAGGATTAAATTATGATGTTTGCATACATGTATATACTAAAGATATGGTTTATGTTTATAATGCAGATCAAGAAGAAATCAATTATCTTAAATTGCGGTACGTTTATAAAGTTATCGATGAAGATAATCTTGATTTTCTTAAAGGACAAGATATTGCTAAAGTCTTATATGGAAAGCAAAATATTAATTATTTAAGAAAAGTTACAAGTGATTTGGGAAATATTGTTAAAGATTTAGACGTATCATATTCATCAAACCGTTATCTAGAATTTAATCATAAAGGTGTAAATAAAGGCGAAGGGTTACTATGGTTAGCTAATAAATTAGGAATTGAGCCCGAAGAAACTATGGCAATTGGTGATAATTTTAATGACTTATCAATGCTTAAAGCAGCTGGCCTTGGTGTTGGTATGGCTAATACAAATCCTGACATGAAAGATCAATGTGATGTGCTTACCGAAGCTGATAATAATCAAGGTGGCGTTGGTGAAGCAATTGAAAAATTTATTTTAAAAAAATAAGAGGTAAAAATGAAACTAAATAAAAAAATCTTAATGGTCTCAGCAGCAACTTTACTGTTAGTTAGTCCAATTATGACGAATGTTCATGATGTCTCAGCAGCAACTAATTATATGGTAAAGAAGAGCCAAAAGGGTAAAGTAACTTTAAATCACAATGCGTATGTTTATACCAAGAGTGGTAAACGTACTGGTAGACTTTTACGTAAAGGAAATTCTGTTAAGTATGTAGGTAAAATTAGTGTGAATAATGATGCAACAAGCTTGTACTTTTATCAAAATTATACTAAAAATGAGAAACTACAATTAAAGACTACTCGCATCAAAGGTAAGAATTATTACCAAATTGGCAAGAATCAATATATCAATATTGCTAATGTTAATATGATTGATGGCCACGTTATTATAGTTAAGCAAACTACGGTAGTGGTTAAGAGGAAGACGCCACAATTATTTATGGCTACCGATGCGCGTGCTTTAACAACTGGCAAATATTATAAAAAAGGACAAAAATTAACAGTTGATCAACTTGGTGGTGTGAATATTTTAGCTAATAGTTCTCCTTCTGCTTACCACATTAAAGGTACGGATTATTATATCTGGGCTAAAGATGTAACGCCAAGACAGAATTTAGAAGACATTGATTATGATACACGCAATTTAACTAGTGTCCGTATTAACAAGACGAGGGCATCAATTTACTCATTTAATGGTGAAATTGCTATGCAAAATTATGCCTTGGTTAGAGGGGATAATTTACAAGTTAATGGTGCAGTTTATTTGTATAACGATCAAACACAAAAAAGCGAATTGTACTACCATTTAACTAACCGCTACCAAAACATGGCTAACTTGAAGACTTCACCTGATTTTCCTAATAGAATTAACGTAGATACTGTTGAAGTTGGAGATTCCTTTGTTAAGGCTAGTGATGTTGAGCTCGTTTATGGCGAAAAATTAACGCCGATTAACTCAGTCACTTCTGTGAAAGACGGTAGCAAGATTGCCATTTTGGAAAATCAGGAAGCTGATTTAAAAGATTTGCTTGCTAAAGCAGATACTGTAAAGAATTCAGTTAAGTATAAGCTGTCTAGTTTTACCAAGCGCTACAACTACGATCAAGCTGTGAGCGATGTACAAACTCAAATTAACTCAAGAAAACTGATGTCAACCGCTGAAGCACAATACCTGATTTGGAATCTCAAAACTTATGAAGATGAGCTTGATGGGGCTAAAGTTAAAGTAGGCAATATGAATAAGCTAACTTCAAATGAAAAGTTGGCGATAAATTTGTTAATCATGTCTGTTTATACTAAGTATACTGAGAAGGAAAGCTTGTATGGTAGTGCTAAATTTAATAAAGGTAATGATCAAACCTTTACTTTAACTATTGAAAATGAACGTGAAAATAATAAAATTATTTCTATTGAAACTATGAAGACAAGCGATTTTGCTGAGAAGAGATAAAATAAGTAATAGTAAAAGGGGTGTATTATTTTACGATACATCCCTTTTTGCTATTCTATGTAATTAGTTAATATACTATTAGTCCAATGCCTAAAAAGATTAAACAAAGAACAAATTCAATTACCAGTAGTTTCCAACACCACTTAAACCATTTATTAAAGTCAATATTAACCATCATTAAACTCATTAAAATTAATCCAGTTGGTGCAATTAATGAAATAAAACCTAATCCCCAGTTATAAGCATCAATTACACTAGCTCGATCAATTCCTACAACATTAGCAAGTGGTGCCATAATTGGCATAGATAGTACAGCTAAGCCTGATGATGATTGGATGAAGAAGCCTAAGATAATATAGACAATGAACAAGAACCAGATAAAAATTAGTGGACTCATACCAGTAATTTGTTGACTAAAGAAGTGCATAATCGTGTCACTGGTATGACTGTTATCCATCACAATCGAAACACCTCTTGCTAACCCAATTGTTAAAGCTACACCAAGTAGATCGCTAGCACCATCGACAAAAGCATTAACTACTTTATGTTCAGTTAAACCAGAGAAAATAGCCATCAAATATCCAGCCGCCAAAAAGACAACTGAAATTTCAGTGAAATACCAACCTTTTTGCTGAACACCCCAGATCATAACTATGAAGGCGATACCGAAAATTATCAAAGATAACTTTTGTTGCCAAGTGAAGTTAGCAGGTTTATTAAAATCACTGTCATTTAAATATTTTTTACGATCCATCTGATATTGATCGTAAACAACAGACTTAGTAGGATCCTTACGAACTTTTTCTGCATAATGAATTACGTAGATCATTCCCACAATTGTACAGATTGCCCACATTGTAATTCTTAATGGTAAAGCTCTGGCAAAATTAACTCCGGCAGTATTAGAAGCGATAATTGTTGAGAATGGGTTAATAGTTGAAACCATGGTTCCGATACTTGTTCCCAAAAAGATTGTTCCCAGAACCGTCATTGTATCATATCCCGCTAGTAAAAATACTGGAATTAAGATAGGATACATAGCCATTGTTTCTTCGGCAAGTCCAAATGTAGTACCTCCAAGAGAAATTAAGCCCATAACTAAGATAATCAATAAAACTTGTTTTCCTTTAATTCTTTTGGATAAGGCTTGCATTCCAGAATTAATTGCACCGTTTGCATGAACCACACCAATACAGCCACCAAGGATTAAAACAAAGGCGATAATATCAACACTTTGGGCAATTCCTTGTACTTGTGAAGTGAAAAATTGATTAATTGCCTGCCAAAGGTTAGGTTTTTTCAACTTAATCCGTTCATAAGAATTTGGAATAGCTACGGGTTTATAAATAGTCCCATCTTTAAACTTTTTGGCAGCGATGTTAACCTTATATTTATTTAAAGTAGCCTGTGTAGCAGGTTGTTTATACTTTTTACCATCAGGTTTAGTAATTAAAAATACCTTATCGTTAGTATCATATGATAATGTTGCATAATTGCCTGCAGGTATTACAAATATAAGTAATTGTACAAGTAAAAGTACAATTATAATAACCGTATACGCTGTAGGAAACTGATGTTTCTTTTTCTTTTGGCTAGATGACATTGTAAAACCTCCTTAAATAATTAGTGTTCTCTAATATCATTATACAAAAGTGTATGTAGATATGTTAACGGTTTCTTGAGAATGGAGCGGATAATAATGATTAGAAATTATCAAAAAGAAGATATAGGTATATTAATGAATATATGGCTTCAAGGAAATATTGATGCACATTATTTTATTGAAAAAAATTATTGGCAAGATCATTATGATGAAGTAAAAAGAGAGTTACCTAATGCGCGATTATATGTAGATGAAGAAGATGGGGAAATAGCTGGCTTTGTAGGAATGCAAGGCGAGTACATTGCTGGGATTTTTGTTAAAAGAGCATATCGCGTGCAGGGAATTGGCAGCAAGTTGATTGATTTTTTAAAGTTAAAACATAATCGATTACAATTATCAGTTTATAAACAAAATCAGACTGCATTTAATTTTTACCAAAAACGCGGTTTTAAAGTAATAAAGAAGGAAATAGACAATGAAACTGGCGCTTGGGAGTGTCGAATGGAGTGGAAAAAGTAATATGCAAAAAAGTTATAGTCAGAAATCAATAATAGATATTTTTCAAAAAATATAAGTGATACTAAACTTAAAGTAACAAGAAGCTAAGAAAAGAGGAAAATTTATGGAATATGTTACTTTAGGTAATACTGATATTAAGTTTCCCTCATTAACTGTCGGATGTATAAGCTTTGGTAAAGCTGGAGATATTAATAAAAATGGGTATTGGATTATGATGGTGCGAAGAAAGTTATCAATCGGGCATTAGATTTAGGATTAAATTTTTTGACACTGCAAATGTTTATGCCGAAGGTACAAGTGAAGAATTTTTGGGGCGTGCCTTAAAAGAAAACGGCATTGCACGTGATAAAGTGGTTATTGCTTCAAAAGTTTACTTTAACCCAGGTAGACTGGGTTCAGAAGCAATTCACCATGAGATCGATGGCACTTTAGAGCGTTTAGGCACAGATTATCTTGATTTATACATTATTCATCGCTTCGACTATGACACACCAATTTCAGAAACGATGGAAGCTTTGAATGATCTGATAAAGCAAGGTAAGGTTCGTGCAATAGGTGCATCTGCCATGTATGGATATCAATTTCAAAATATGCAAGTCTTTGCTAAAGAAAACAACTTAGCTCAATTCCAAACAATGGAGGATCACTATAATTTGCTTTATCGTGAAGATGAACGTGAATTAATTCCTATTTGTAAGCAATATAATGTGTCATTAATGCCATATAGTCCACTGGCTGGGGGACATCTTGCGCATATGGGGTGGAGAACTGATACTCTTTGCAGCAAGACTGATCCAGCCCTGCGTGGAAAATATGATCGTATGGAAAAGTTTGATTATCCAATCGTAGAGCGTGTCCACGAGCTGGCTGAAAAACATGGTGTTGAAATGTCAGAAATTGCTCTTGCCTGGGAATGGGCTAAAGGCGTTACTGCACCAATTGTTGGTTCAACCAAAGTTAAGCATTTGGAATCAGCTGTTAAAGCTTTAGATGTAAAATTAAGTAAAGAGGAAGTTGACTATTTAGATGAACTTTATGTTCCGCATCCAATAATCGGTGCAATCAATAGCAATCCGCCTGCTGGTAATGAAAAATATGACTACTTTTTCCCAATGGATGATCCAGAAACTGTTTTATTGATTGACAGCTGGAGAGATCAAAAAGCACTTGATGTACATCATGCTTCTCCAATGATGAAGGAATTAGCTGCCTTGCGTGAAAAATATGATCTCCATATACGAGTGGAACGCTATGTTTCAGATAATAATGGATTGCCAGATAATGATAAAAATTCATTAGAAAATAAAAAGACAATATGAATTGACTATTAAGCATAAAAACTTAATAGTTTTTCTTTTCCTTTTTGAAAAATACGAACATTTTATCTTGAAAGATGAATATTAATTAATAAACAATGTAAAAATGTAGCTATTTTACTGTAAAAACTATCGTTTGTATGTTAAAATCTTATCGTTAACTAATTTGAGAGGGAAATTATTCATAATGAACAACGATATCGAAAAAGTATTAATTAGCCAAGAAGAACTAAATAAGCGCATGGATGAAATGGCAGAAGATCTAAATAAAAAATATCAAGGTCAAGAACCAATAGTAATTCCTGTATTAAATGGCGCAATGATCTTTGCTAGTGATATGATTAAACGATTAACGTTTAAATTAACCATTGATCCAATGAAGGCATCTAGCTATGCTGGCGCTAGTTCAACTGGAAAAGTTAAGATTGTCCAAGATGTTAAGTCTGATGTTAATGGGCGTCCTGTAATCTTTATGGAAGATATTATTGATACTGGTAGAACTTTAAAAGCACTTAGTGAAGAGATGCATAAACGTGGTGCAAAAAGTGTTGAAGTTGTAGCAATGTTGGATAAACCCGAAACACGTGTAGTCGATTTTCATGCAGATGAATATGGCTTTAAAGCTCCCAATGAATTCTTAGTGGGCTATGGGTTAGATTACAATGGTCTTTATCGTAATTTGCCATATATTGGAGTTCTAAAACAAGAAGTTTATGCTTAAGATTAATAAGGCGTTAAGCCTTATTTTTTTATCAAATTTTATTTTTAGCTGCTTATTATTAATATCATAATTAAAAAATAATATATAATCGACTTATATAAAATGTTAGCGTTTTTATTATAAATAGGTGTAACATATCATGAAAAAGACTTTGTTCGGTATGATTTATATGTCATCATATAAGATTCAACTTAATATAGTTGATCTTCGAGATTTGACAATTATTGAAAAACTTGATTCTCCATCTTTTCTTCAAGCTAATAGCAAGAGTCAAGTATTTGAACAAGATATGGATAAAATTTGTGATGCAATTGAAGGCTTTAAAGAAAAATTAGCAGAATATCAAATTGAAAATTTTAAATTTTATGGTAATGAACAATTGATTGATGAAATGTCTGCAAGTTTTATTGCTGATCAAATTAAAGTAAGAACCGGATTAAAAATTGTATGGCTTAATGGCGGACAAATTGTTTATGCTAAGGTGCTAAGTGGATTAAAGAGTCTTGAAGTAATTAATCAAGAAGATAGTACTAGCGAATCGACTTATTTACTTAGTTTGGGCTCAGCAATGATTAATTTATCATTATTTAAAAAGCATAAGTTTGTTTCGAGTTGGAGTCTGCCTCTTGGACCACGGGAAATTCAAGAAATAGCGGAAATTACTAATGAAACGCCTAATAATCCGATTGATGTGATTAATGATTACTTAAGAGCAAGAATTGGTCATTTAGCACGACAACTTAAAGAAAATCCCAGTTCTTCAATCATCATTCAACATGCTGATGCATTAAATAATGCGTATTTAAAGCAGAGTAATTCTGCTAATAAAATTACACATAAACAATTCGATGATTTTTATAATCAATTAATTGAAATGCCATTAAATGATGTCATGCAAACTTATCATTTGGAACCGGCAGTAGCAGAACATACAATTCCTAATGCAATTTCAATCAAACAGTTTATTTCTTTATTGCACTCAAAGAATATTTATATTACTGATATGTCTGTGATAACGGGTCTATTAATGCAGGAAAAAGGAAAAAAGCCTAATTATGATAGAGATATTGTGATGACATCAGCTCAAAATATGGCTAGCCGTTATCTAGTAGATATGCATCATGTTATTGCTGTAAGAAAATTTGCATTGCATATTTTTGATCGTTTGCGTAATGTCCATCTTCTGTCCAAACGATCTCGTAAACTGTTAGAGCTTGCTGCTACGGTTGATGGAATTGGAAGCTTTGTTAATCAATTAAGTCGCTATGAGCAATCGGCTGAAATCTTGGATGCGAATAAATTGATTGGTTTGTCTGATCGAGATAATGAAGTCGTAAGTGAAATTTGTCGTTATCAAACAATTGATGATGATCATAGCGCACCCAATATTGGTGGTCATCACTATCGGCATTTGGCAGCTGATATTCAATTAGAAGTAGCAAAATTGTCGGCTATTTTACGAATAGCTACTGCGTTAGATGCATCTCATCGCCAGAAAATTAAAAAAATTGTCCTTTCTTTGACTAAAGAAAACGTATTAGTAGTACGTGCCAAAACTAATGCAGATATTACCCTTGAAAGGTGGTCTTTTAAAAAGCGGGTGAAATTGTTTGAGGACGTTTTTGGGATAAAGGTTATTTTGAAACAAGAGGGTATGAATAGACAATGAGTGATATGTTCTTAAAAGAAGAAAAGAAGAAAACAAAAAAATTTAGAAAACCTGAATATTTTAGAAATCGTGAATTAAGCTGGATGGATTTTAATGATCGCGTTTTAGAAGAAGCGAGAAATAAAGATAATCCATTATTAGACCGGATCAACTTTTTAGGAATAACTCAGAGTAATGTAGATGAATTCTTTATGGTGCGGGTAGCTTCCTTACATAAATTAATTGCAGCAGGTATTAAAACTACGGATGCATCAGGGATGACGCCTACTGAACAATTGAAAGCTATTAATAAAAAAGAACACAATGCTGTAGAAAAAAGATATTCGACTTATTGGCGTTCGCTTTTACCACAATTAGAAAAGAAAAATATCTTTATCAAAGCGGTTAAAGATTTAAATGCTCAACAATATGAGTTTATTAGACGGTATTTTGATGATGAACTATATCCTGTGATTACACCAATGGCTGATGATGCTAATCGTCCTTTCCCTTTTATTGCTAATGATTCTTTAAATATTGCTGTTAGACTAAAAGATGAAGAAAAAAACAAGCATGATTATGCTATTCTTCGTGTGCCAAATAATTTTAAACGCTTAGTTAAACTACCTAAAGCGGATAATAGTTTTGTATTATTAGAAGATATCATTAAAGAATTTGTTGGTAAGTTTTTTGATGGTTATATAGTAAAAGAGGCAGCTTGCTTTAGGGTTACACGTGATATGGATCTGGACGTTGCAGAACGAGATACATCGGATTTTTTACGCAGTGTACAAAAGCAATTAAAAGATCGTGAACATGGTAAGGTTGTTCGTCTAGAAATTGAAAAGAAGATGGGTGATAAGTTACGTTCTCGTCTTTTTGATAAGTTGGAAGTAAGTAAAAATGAAATTTATGAGATTGCTGGGCCAATTGACTTAACTTTCTTAAAAAAATTGGCAGGAGCGGTAAAAGGACATGCTTCATTGCATTATCAGCCAATTAATGGATATGTAGATCCAGATCTTGCATTATCTGGTGATATTTTTAGTAATATTCGCTTACATGATTATTTAGTCCAACATCCATATGATTCATTTGATACAGTATTAAACTTTATTCAAAAAGCAGCTAAAGATGATAAGGTTTTAGCAATTAAAATGACACTTTACCGTGTTTCAGGAAATTCACCGATTATCAAGTATTTGGGTGAAGCAGCGCAAGCGGGAAAACAAGTTACTGTATTAGTTGAAGTCAAAGCACGCTTTGATGAGCAAAATAATGTTCATTGGGCAAGAACACTTGAGCAAATGGGCTGTCATGTTATTTATGGATTAAAAGGCTTAAAGACACATACTAAGATTACTTTGGTAATTCGTCGTGATGAAGATGGGATTAGACGTTATGTTCACCTAGGTACAGGAAATTATAATGATGTAACTGCACATTTTTATACTGATATGGGTATCTTTACCTCTAGACGGGATTTTGGGGTAGATGCTACTAACTTATTTAATATGCTGTCTGGTTATTCTCGTCCACCGTATTTTAGACAGTTACGTATTTCACCTAAATATATTAGAGAATTTATTAATCAAAAAATTGATAATGAAATTGCTATTGCTCAAGTCGGACGTAAGGCAGAAATTCATATGAAGATGAATTCTTTGTCAGATCCAGAAATTATTGCTAAATTATATGAAGCTTCACATGCTGGTGTTAAAATTCATTTAATTATTCGTGGAATATGCTGCCTAAGGACTGATATTCCAGGAATAAGTGATAATATTGAAGTACATTCAATTGTAGGACGTCTTTTGGAACACAGTAGAATTTATTATTTCTATAATGATGGGAATGAAGATATTTATTTATCTAGTGCAGATATGATGAAACGTAATTTGAATCGTCGTGTTGAGACACTCTTTCCTGTATTACAGCCTGATTTAAAAGATCGTGCAATTAATATTTATAATATTATGTGGGAAGATAACGTGAAAACACGTGTCTTACATAATGACGTATATACAATGATTGATCGCCGCGGAAAGAAAAAAGTTAATTCACAAGAGTACTTTATCAAGCAAGCTAAAGAGAAAATTTGTATGTTAAAGAAAAGTAATAAAAAGAAGCTTGATACAGATACTTTTGAAGTAATGCGTAGAGAAGATAATGATTTGCTTCTCGATGAGAAGAAGGATATGGATGAGTAAGGATTTTTCACTCAAGAAATTTAAAATTGATCAATTACGCTTAAATGCTAGTAAAGCTGATTTAATAGAAGTTGGTAAAAAGCAAGCTAAAGAGATTCCAGTAGATCAGCTTGGAATATACAAACCAGTTGATCGTGATGTGGTTCAAATGATCAAAACGCAAGAAGATACCATGATTCCTGAATTGTTACCATTAAGACATAAAAGAATGATGGAGAATGCGTTTAGCTTTTTACGAGGTACAGCTGGCGTAATGGAATATGATTTACTTAATGGGATTCAAAGTAAAATCATGGTAATGATCTGTGGGGATGCCCATTTGAATAATTTCGGCTTTTTTGCTTCCCCTGAAAGACAGCTTTTATTTGGATTAAATGATTTTGATGAAACTAAAGTTGATAATTGGGAAAGCGATTTAAAACGACTTTTAGTAAGTGCTAAGTTAATTGGCGAAATTAATGGTTATAAAGCTGATCATCTCCGTGATATTTTAAAGAAAGCGGCTGATTCATATGCTTCAGGAATTAAAGATGCAGAAAATCTTAGGCTTTTGGATCGGTTTTATGAATCATACGATATTAATAATTTCTTTGATTTTGCTCGTGAAGATAAGCAAATGATAAAAATTCTTAAAAAGATTGCAGAAAAAGCCCCTCAGAATAATTCTGACAAGGTGGTTAAAAAGTTTACTGTTTCTAAAGATGATCAACTAATTTTTAAAGAAAATCCACCTCGTGCTCGTCGCATTTCAGAACAAACTTATCAAGAGCTAACTAATGCAATAGTTGAATATAAACAAAAGCTTACTTTAGAAATGCAATTATTGCTAAGCAATTTTAGGATGACAGATATTATTAGATATAGTGTTGGAGTGGGTAGCTTTGGTACTCGGTGCTATTTAGTATTGCTAACAGGTAAAGATAATAGTCATTTGGTGTTGCAAGTTAAAGAAGCAATGCCTTCAAAATATGATTTAAATACTTTGTCTGTTGCTCAAGCAAAGTTGCAGGGATATGAAGAAGGACAGCGTGTGATCGCTGGACAACGGATCTTACAAACATTCTATGATCCATTTTTAGGATATACTGAAGCTGGCGGACGTAGCTATTATGTGCGGCAATTTAGAGATATGAAGGACTCAATTGATACCGCAAAGCTTGATGAAGAAAGCTTTACTGCATATACTACATTATGCGCATTTATTTTAGCGCGAGCACATTATCAAAGTCCTACTGCACCTATAATTTATGGCTATCTAGAAGAAAGTAAAAAGTTTTCTAAATATATGGCTGATTGGGCCATTGAATACAGTAAACAAGTTCATCAAGACTATGATGATTTTCAAAAATACTTGGGTGGTGAATAGACCGGAGGGATGGAGAATGACCAATCTAGTTGTAATTGACCTAGGTTCTAATTCGGTTAGAATGCAAATATCAGAAATTGATGCATATGGTGGTTATACAATTAAAGGATATTATCGTGAATATGTGCGTTTATCCGAAAATATGGGGAAAGAAAAAACGCTTAAAGATGAACCGATGAGAAGAACTATTCAAGCTTTAAAATCTTTTAAAGCGAGGTATTCTCAATTTGATCATGTGGTTATTAAAGCTGTGGCTACTGCAGCTGTTCGTCAGGCTAAGAATCAAGCGGAATTTTTGAAAAAGGTAAAGGATGAAACTGGAATAGAATTAAATGTGATTTCAGGTAATATGGAAGCATATTTAGATTATTTAGGAGTAGTTAATACTTTACCAGTGAGAAATGGCATCATTATGGATTGTGGTGGTGCTTCGACTGAGCTTATCTGGCTGCAAAATGGTGAATGCAAGCAAAGAATTAGTATTCCTATTGGAGCAGTAGTTTTGTCTCAGGGGTTTAATTTAGGCGATACAATTAAGGCAAGTGACCTCTATAGGGCAATGAACGCTGCTGGACAAAAGATTTCTACAGTGCGTTGGCTGGGGGAAGTGCATAATTTACCTTTAATTGCTCTAGGTGGAAGTAATAGAACAATCGCTAAAATTCATCGCCGAGAATTGATGCAAGATTTAGATGATATACCTGATGTTCACGGGATGCATTTATCACCTAAATATGTTTTTGATTTGATTGCTAAACTTATTTCTTTAAATAAAGAGGAAAGAACTAAAATCCCGGGCTTAGCAAAGAATCGAGCTGATGTAATTATTGGCGGGTTAATTCCAATTAGTTTAGTTTTGCGTAATTTACAAATTAGTGAAGTTATTTTCTCTAATTGTGGTTTACGTGATGGCATATTATATGATTATTTACAGAAAAATCATTTGAATAATTGAAACATATTTTAGATTATGTTAAATAAAAGGCCCAATATGTGCCTTTTATTTAGTTATAGCTAAAAAGCATGGATATTGATTAATAATAAATATTAGTCATAGTAAACAAACGATACTAAAGTTGAATTATCAATTAACATAGAAGAAAGGATTAAATAAAATGCCCTACGGATATATTACAGCATTGAGTGATAATTTAACTCGTGAACACGTTCGTTACAACAATAGATATGGAATTGCTATTGCAGCAGATCTTTATTATGCAAAAGATATAGATAAGAACTCTAAATATCCAGCTTTAATCGTTGGTGCACCTTATGGTGGCACTAAAGAACAAGGTCCATGTGTATATGCTAATGAATTAGCTAAGCGTGGATTTGTCGTCTTGACTTTTGATCAAGTTCATATGGGGGAATCAGGCGGAGAACCAAGAAATGTTTCTTCTCCGGATTTATTCGCTGAAAGTTTTAGTGCAGCTGTTGATTATTTAGGTGTAAAAGTATCATTTGTTGATCGTGAAAAGATTGGTGCAATTGGTATTTGTGGTTCAGGTGGTTTTGCTTTATCTGCTGCTAGTGTCGATACTAGAATTAAAGCTATTGCAACTGCTTCAATGTATGACATCACGGATATAAGAGGAATGATGAATCTTAATAAAAAGCAACTTGATGAAATGAAGGATAAGCTTACTCGTCAACGTTGGATTGATTTTAAAAATGGGTATCCTGAATATATCCCTTTCTTCCCAGAAATTCCATATCCTGATGTAGATGATTTACCTAAGACTAATTCGATTACCAATGAATGGTAAAGATTTTATGCTGTGCCACGTGGTTTTCATCCAAATGCTCGTGGTGGTTTTACTACTACGTCCAACTTATCATGCTTCAATTTGATACATTGGCACATATTGATGAAATTACTCCTCGTTCAATTCTTTTTGTTTATGGTGATCGGGCACATTCAAAAGCATTTTCGGAAAGAGCATATGATCTTGCAAATGAACCTAAGGAAAAATATGTAGTCGAAGATGCAGAAGATATTGATTTGTATGATCAAGTAGATAAGATTCCATTTAATAAGTTCGAAAGTTTTTTTAAGGAAAATTTAAAGTAAAAGGGAAAAGTATTAATGAATAAACCTTATATTGCTATTCATATGATGACTTCAATCGATGAACGGATTGATTGTGATATGACTGTTCAACTTGATGGTAATAGTGAATATTATTCAACATTTGATTTTAACTAGCGAAAATGTATCTTCAGCTTATATTGACTATTTAAATCAAAATAACATTTCTTGGATTGCTACAGGTAAGGAGCATGTAGATTTAAAACGTGCGATGGCAATTCTGGCAGACGAATTTGGCATTAAGCGATTAGCAGTCGTTGGTGGTGGAAAGATTAATGGTAGATTCTTAAAAGCTGGCTTAGTAGACGAAATTAGTATTTTGCTTGGACCTGGTATTTGATGGTCGAACTGGTCAGCCAGCAATGGTTGATGGTTTAACTATTAGCACTCCCGTACCATTAAAATTAAAAAGTGTACAAAGTTATCCTGATGGTGCTGTTTGGCTTCGTTATTTAACTAAATAAATTTTGTTATTGAAAAGTAATGATAATAGTGTTCTTTCATGTTTACAAATACCGTTTAAAATGATTATACTATCGGTAGCTATGTTATAATTATTTATGGAAAGTTGAATTGGTAAATATGGAGAATTATATTTGGATTGTTTCAGAAGTCAATGTAGATGAGCCAATTCCTAAGATTACTTGTTTTAAATATAAGAATGATGGTGCATTCTTGTTTGACAAGCGTATTAAAGAATTGGGTGCAGAATACGATTTTACACAAGAATTTAAGAAGGGTGAATCCTTTACGAGAATTTTTGGTAATAAAGAAAATGACGAAATTAAGGTCGTTTTGCAATTACTAAGAAAAGAACTAAATAGTTAAGAGATATTCTATTAGCATAAAAAACATATGGCACAGACGAGCCTTTATATATGTGTTCGTGAGTGTGTCATAGTTTATATGTAACTTTTGAATTCAAAAATTACATATAAATAATTATTTTTATGAAATACTATTGTTTTAAAATAACTTGTGTTATTATAAAAACGAAGAGAGATAAATGAGATTAAGGATTAAGAGGTATTAAAAATGATGGATGTAGAATTAGTTCAAACTGTTGAAGAAATTATGAATGAAAATGATTTACATTTTGGAGATAATAAGTTAACTATTGGTGGTGCTCAAAGCGCTCTTGAAGAGGATGGTTGGACTTTAGCATAGCATAATTTTGAGAAAAGCATATAGGGTACAATCTCAAAATCTTTAGTAGTTTGTCTCCAATGGTGACTAATAATTGTTGAATTTAATGGCATGATATCAATGATAAATTGATGTCATGCTTTTTTATATGAATTTTTCTTTATTAAAAGTATTATACTAATCATATACATAAAAGAGGCAAACGTATGAAGAAAGAAATATCATTAAAATTAATAATTGCTATTTTATCTGCAGGGATGTTGTCATTCTTGGGTATTCTGGACGAAACAGCTACTACTGTAACTTTTCCAACTTTAATTAAAGAATTTAAGATTACTACAGCACAAGTTCAATGGGTGAACACTATAGTATTATTAATAATTGCAATTATTGTTCCTTTAAGCTCACAAATTAGATTGCGAATTCCGACTAAAAAGATTTTTATCTTAGGTATTATTTTCTTTACTTTAGGTTCGTTAGTCGACATTTTTACATCTCGATTTGATTTACTCTTAGTGGGACGAGTTTTCCAAGGTATAGGGACGGGTATTGGCTTACCACTTATGTACAACATTATTTTAGCTAGAGTTCCAAAAGGTAGATTAGGGTTCATGATGGGAATTGGAACAATGATTACTGCTGCAGCTGTTGCTTTAGGACCGGTTTTTGGTGGTATTGTTACCAATTTTCTTAATTGGCGTTGGATTTTTATTATATCTTTGTTCTTTATGATTATTAGTTTTATAAGCGGGTATTATTCAATTGAACAACTTAATAAGTTAAGAAAGGTTCATTTAAAAGCAGGGCAATGGCTATTTATTGCAATAAGTCTGGTTTCTTTAATGCTGGGCTTTACCGATCTTTCAAAAAATGCTTTTTTTTCTTACCAGGTAGGCGGCTTTCTGTTAGTTGGAATGATTAGTCTATATATTTGGGGCAAGTTTTCTTGGCATGATCCAGATGCTTTAATTAATCCCCATATTTTTAAAAATATAGCATTTAGTACACAGCTAATATGTTATTGTTTTGCTAAAATTTCTACACTGGCATTAGGATTCATCTTTCCCATTTATGTTCAGGTGGTTAATCATGGAACTGCTGCAACAGCGGGGTGGATTATGCTACCAGGAGCTATTGTAGATGCAATTATGGCTGCTATTGCTGGAAAGATATTAGATAGAAAAGGTGCACGATTGCCCATTTTAGTTGGAACTATAGCTAGTTTAGTTAGCTTATTTATAATGTGCATGAGCTCTAAATTACCAAATAATATGATTATTTGGCTATATGTTTTATACTATGGCGGCTATGGAATGTCTTTTAGCAGTTTAATGACTAGTGGGTTAACATCTCTTGTTGAAGAAAATGATGCTCAAGGTAATGCGATTTTTAACACATTACAACAATTTTCAGGAGCTATAGGAACGGCGTTGGCTGGTACTTTGATTTCTATTAGTCAAAGTAATAAATTATTGTCTCAAAAAGTTACTACGGCAACAGGAGCAAAGTGGACGTTTACAGTTTTATTATGCTTACTTATTATTAATTTAATATTGGCAATAATTTTTGTGCCTAAAAATACAAAACAAATTGTGAAAAATAGTTGAAGTTGAATAATGAAGATTTTTTCATTTAATTTATATCTTATCTTAGTTTTTTATAGTTAATTTTTTCGTAAACTAGAGTACATAAAGTTAAGTAAAAAAGAGAGGATATATCTATTATGAGAAAATCAACAATTAAAAAAATATCTTTAACTGCAGCAATTTTAGGTTTAACAGTTGGAGGGACAAGTGTATTACTTAATCAAGTAAATGCTTCTACAGGTGCTCCTGCCACCACAAAGACTACACAAGAAAATAAAGTTACTGGTATTAATCTTTCACAATCTGATGCAATTAACAAATTTAATGAAAAATACGGCTCTAAAGCAATTGAAGAAATTGAATTGGAAGCTAAAAAAGATAAATACGTATATGAAATTAAAGGCTTTGATTCACAAAATGAATATGAAGTTAAAATTGATGCAAGTAACGGTAATATCTTAAAATCTGATACAGAAAAGCTCGATTCTGATTATAAAAATGAACAGCTAGATCTTAATAATATTATTGATCGCGAACAAGCAACTCAAATTGCACAGCAATCCGTTCAAGGACAACCTGTTAAATGGACTTTAGAAAAGGATGATGGTCAGACTATTTGGGAGATTGAATTTGAGAATGGTGATAAAGAAACCGAAGTTAAAATTGATGCAAATAGTCAAAAAGTTTTGAAAACTGAAGTTGATGATGACCGTGATGACGACTAAATAATTTATTACATTTGAATACTAAAAGAAAAGCGATTGAAAACTCTTGTCATAAAACATTGATTTTCAATCGCTTTCTTTTATTTATTTTTTTCAAATATTCTTTTTCTTTTTGTTTAACTAAAATAGTATCAATTACGTCTGAAAGCTTAGAAAAAGCATTTGCAGGAATTGATACGCTAGTTTATGTAGCAAGTAAAACTTATTCTGTCTTTGATCGAGTAGGTGAGCTAGAAAATGTGCTTGCTGCAATGAAGACAATCTCTTGTAGCGATGAGCTTTGTTTCGTTAGAAGATTCTGCAGAAGCGATGGCCACAATAGCTCTTAATGATGATGTTTTAAAGAGTAGAAGGACATATTTGTTAACTCAAAGCCGTTCTTACACAATGCCAGAATTGGGTAAGATTATGACTAAAGTAACAGGTCGTGAAATTGGATATCATCCAGTTAGCGTAGAAGAGTTTGGCCGAATCTATGCTGCAGAAGGTGATGGATCTGAGCTTGCTTCAAGGTATAAGGGTGGAGCAATGGGATACCTTCATGGCTTAAGTGATGATTTTGCTCATTTAACGGGACACGAGCCAGAAGATATGGAACATTTTTTAAGTCGAAATTAGCATAAATAATTAAAAGAGCTCTTGATTTTTATCAAGAGCTCTTTTTAATAAATAAATTTATAAGTGTGTTGTTACTAAATATTTACTATAAAAAAACTATCTATCATACACATCAAAACATAGATAAACCAAACAACAAAAAACTAAAATAAGTAAACGTCCACACTTTATACTAATTAATCTTATCCTTAATTCAGCAATCGAATTAGAACTATCACTAAGTTGTTGCTGATCATAATTCAAAGGGAAAGAGTCTTCAATTACAATGGGATTAATTATATTAAATCTATTCTTTGCAGCACTAAGCAACATATCCAGATAATGAAGGTATTTACTACGATCCCACATTAATGAAACACATAGAAATTTACCAGTTATTCGATGAGAGGCAGGAATAGATTTGTTTATCTCTTTAAACATAGATAATATATATCATCTAATTTTTTAAATCTATTAGCTTTGAAAGTAAAACAATATTCCAAATTAGGTAGGGAATCATTTGCTAATATTGTTTGATCCAGCTTTGATACTACATCATCAGGAATATCAGCTGGTGTAAGGATGCTGTTAACTGGTTCTTCAACAATTTCAGTATTAATTTTTCTAATATAATAGTCCTTATTCAAATTTGACTTTAAAATTTGAAGTTTCTGAAATTATTTCTGCTGAAATTGAGCAAGACTTAATGCATTTTTCTCTTCAGTAATCCTTTGTTTTATATTTGCTTCTTGTTCTTTCCAAAAATTTAACATATCAGGATCAGCATTATTCATAATGCTTTTTATCTGTTGCAATGAAAGATTAGTACTTTGCAAATACTTGATAATTGTAAATTGAAAAATCTGATCTAATTTATAATATCGATACTTAGATTGTGGGTCCTGATAGCTAGGCTTTAATAAACCAATATCTGTATAATAACGTAAAGTTTGAATACTTGTGTGACAATATTCTGCCATCTTACCAATAGAAAACATATTTACTCCTTGACTCTATAGTAACTATAGAGTCAAGGAGTAAATATTATGATAGAAAAAACAATTCGATTAGTTGTTCCAGATTGGCAAGCAGGTGATAATCCCGTCTATAAATTAGGAGCAAAAGTTTTAAAAGCAATAGCACCGTAGAATAAAGAACAAAAGACAATTACGGTAAAAACTGCTGATAGTAACCAACCGTTAGAGAAAGAAAATAACGTAACAGCTCAATCAGCTGTATTAAAAAATATTAGAAATACTAAAAAAGTCATCATTACCGAACAACTGAATAAAATTATTACCTTCGGTGGTAATTGCTTAGTATCGCAGCAACCAATTGACTATCTTAACGGAATCTATGGAGAAAAATTAGGTGTTATCTGGATTGATGCACATCCTGATATTTCTAATCCGGGAGTTTTTTATAATGAACACGCTATGGTAGTGGGAAATCTATTACATCGTGGTGATCCAGCTATTCAAAAAGAGGTAGATAATCCGCTAAAATCTAATCAAATTTTCTACGCTGGTTTACAAGAGCCGACTACCAATGAAAAGAAATTAATTGAACAAGCAGGTATCAAATATAAGGTTCAAGATGGAAATCAAATAGATTCTGAAAGAGTAATAGATTGGATCAAAGAAAATAATTTTGAACATATTTATATTCACTTAGATGTAGATGTAATGAACCCTGATTCAAAGAATTTCTATGCCACATATTTTAACAATCCAGATCTAGGAGAAATACCTGACAATGCAGCAGTAGGTAAAATGAGTAGAAAGAGTATCTGGCAATGTATTAGTAACTTCAGCAAAGAATATAATCTTGTTGGTCTAACCTTAGCTGAGTATTTGCCTTGGAGTGCTAAAGAAATGTTAGATTTAATGAATAATACTAATATTTTTTAGGTTTCCTTGATCACTTATAATAAGTAAGTTAAAATGTATTTAACTTAATTAAAAAATCATTTATTAATTCAAGGAGGAGATAATCATGCAAATTTTTGTAGCAGGTGCACGTCATGAAGATCATGTTATTAAGTTAGATAATGTAAAAGCAGTTCATATGGATCTTCATGCTAGCGTTGATGACTTAGCTGAATTAATTAAAGGTAGCGACGTCATTTACTTTACAGCTGGTTCACGTGGTAAGGATCTGCTTCAAACAGATGCATTTGGTGCTGTAAAGACTATGTAGCATCAAAGAAACTTGGTATTGAAAGATATATCATGCTCAGTTCTATCTTTTCATTAGAACCAGAGATGTGGCACATTGACGAGTTGAACCAAATTATGGACTATAATGTTGCTAAGTACTTTGCAGATAATTATCTTATAAATCAAAGTGGACTTAAATATACTATTTTGCAACCAACAGTCTTAACAGAAGAAGAGGGTACGGGCAAAATTAGTTTAAATGTTACTAAAGCAACTACAAATCCAATTCCTGATGTAGCAAAGACTTTGGCTGAGATCCTTAAACATGATAATACTATTGGCAAAGTTATTATGATGAAAACTGGTAATACACCAATCGATGAAGCTTTAGATAGTGTTAAGTAGAATAAGCAATGTGAAGAAAAATGCATCCCCAAATTTAGAGATGCATTTTTCTATGCCATCATTTTATTCAACGAGATCATTTCTAATAAACTTTGTGCGGTAGAACTACCTTCATTACCGGCTTTTAATCCAGATCTCTGAAGAGCTTGCTCAATATCATCAGTTGTTAGAATACCAAATGTAACAGGAATCTTAGCTTCCAAATTCATTTGCATAATTGCACTGGTAACATTTTGAATAATCATACTATAGTGGTCAGTTTCGCCCTTGATTACAGCACCCAGTGTCATTACACCATCATATCTACCACTAAGAACTATCTTTTTAGCTGTAAAGCCAATTTCAAAAGCACCAGGTACCCAGTAAACATCAATGTTGTTTTCATTAACTCCAAATTGCTTTAAAGTAGCTAATGCTCCATCAACTAAGTGATGGGTAACAATCTCATTGAACTTTGCAGCAACAATAGCAATCTTTACATCATTATTTTTAAAATTACCTTCGAATACAGTCATTTTTCTTCTCCTATAAAGCTAACATATGATGGAACTTGTCACGTTTAGTTTCCAAATAAGCATAATCAACATCATTAGCAGGGATTTCTAAAGGAATACGCTTGTTAATCTCAATGCCATAGTTTTTAAGTTGATCGATCTTATCAGGATTGTTGGTTAAAAGATCAATTCTATGAATTCCTAAATCCTTTAAAATCTTAGTAGCAGTCTTATAATCACGTTCATCCGGTTTAAAACCAAGAATCTTATTAGCATCATAGGTATCATAACCTTGATCTTGTAAAGCATAGGCTTTCAATTTATTAGCTAAACCAATCCCACGACCCTCTTGACGAAGATAGAGGATAATTCCACTCTCATTCTTTTCAATTTGTTTCATTGCGTTATGCAATTGATCCCCACAATCACAACGCATTGAACCAAAAGTATCACCAGTCATACATTCAGAATGAATGCGAACTAGCACAGGTTTGTTTGGATCAATTTTGCCTTTAAGAATGACCAAATTTCCATCATCTAAAGCCTTAATCTTGAAATTGCCGTATTTTGTAGGAAAGTTTACAAAGTCTGATGGTTTACTCGCAGGACTTTTAACGTACTTTTGTAGTTCAGCAATTGTCAAAAATGGCATGTGGTGTTCTTTAGCGATTTTACGTAATTGAGGCCTTCTTGCCATGTGACCATCAGCTTTCATAACTTCACAAATATAAGCAACAGGTGGTTCACCAGCTAATTTTGCTAAAGTAACAGAAGCTTCAGTGTGACCGTTTCTTTCTAAAACACCACCATCTTTAGCAACTAGAGGGAAGCAGTGGCCTGGACGGAAGAAATCTTCAGGTTTAGTTGTAGGATCAGCAATTGCTTTAATAGTTGCGGCACGATCATATGCGGAAATACCAGTAGTTGTTGTCTTATAGTCAACACTAATCGTAAATGCAGTGCCGTATGGATCAGTATTATTGGATTCCATTTTTGGCAATTTTAATCTTTCAGCTACTTCACGACCAACGCTAGTACATAGTAAACCACGTGCATATTTTGTCATAAAGTTAACATTTTCAGGTGTAACCTTTGAGCCGATACCGATCATGTCACCTTCAGACTCACGATTTTCATCATCAGCAATAATTACTAAACCGCCATTTTTCATCCATTGAATTGCGTTTTTAATCTTTTTAACATCCATTTTTAATTCTCCTTATGTAAATTAGCTTGTACATACTTTCCTAAAATATCGGTTTCCAAATTAAGTTCGTCATTTACTTTTAGATCAGATAAATTCGTTTTGTCTTGTGTGTGAGGAATTAAACCTACTGAAAATTGACCATCTTTGACATCCATGACTGTTAAACTAACGCCATTTAGAGCAACACTACCTTGAGGCACAATTTGCTTACTAAGACGAGGTGGAATTGAAAACCAGAATTCGATGGCATTTTCATTAACCCGTCGATTAGTTACGTAAATGACATCGTCAACATGTCCAGTAACTATGTGGCCTTCAAACCTAGAATTTGCTTGCATAGCTTGTTCTACGTTAACTTCATCATTGATCTTTGAATTTTTAAAAGTCGTTTTTTCGAATGTTTGAGGCATCATCGTAACTTGAAACTGATGAAGCTCAATCGTTTCAACAGTTAAACATGTGCCATTAAGCGAAATCGAATCGCCAATCTTAATGTCAGATAGAAGTTTGGTAGAATAGGTGACGGTCATTTTGATCGTTTCGTCTTTTTTATCAATTTGGAGATCTTTGCTTTACCAGCAACTACACCACTAAACATTTTTATTCCTTTCATCGATTCTGATATTATTGTCCAATTGATCAAACTCTGTTTCATCGAAATGATGAGATGAAGTAGGAACAACACCAGAGACTCCATTGTCGCCAATTAAGTTAGGCGCAATATAAGTAATCATTTCATTTATAAAAAAGTTATCTAAAAAAGATTTTTCCAAAGTAGGACCGCCTTCAACATAAATTGATTGAATTTCCTGTTTATTTAGTTCAGCAAGTAAATCGCTTAAATCATCATTTTTACTTAAAAAGCATCGAACAGGTTTATCAAAATGATGATCAGCCAATTCTTTGTTTTTAGTAAAAATCCAAGTTGGATTATTATCATTGAGCAAAGTTAAATCCAAGTGAGCTAGTAAATGACCACGACGATCTAGAACTATCCTGATTGGAGGATAATCGGTTTTCGCTGTAGTTAATAAACTAGGATTATCAATGATTGCAGTCGAGCTACCAATAACAATTGCTTGATAATTTGCTCGTTCTTGATGAACTTGCTGATAAACTTCTTGATTGGTAATCGCTGTCCGGTGATTTTTACCAACACTAATTTTGTAATCAAGTGAGACAGCTTGCTTCAAAGTAACCCATGGACGGTCATTTTTGTAAAAATAAGTATAATGCTCATTAATCTTCTCCGCTTCGTCAGTGAGGACACCAGTTGTGACTTGAATACCATTTTCTTTTAAAGTGGCAATTCCTTTACCAGTAACTAGTTTATGAGGATCAATCTGAGCAATTACTACACGTTTAATGTGACTATCGACAATCAATTGCGAACAGGGGAGTTGTTTTCCCAAGTGGTTGCATGGTTCTAAGGTTACATAAAGAGTTGAATTGAATAATTGTTCTGGGGACAACTTGAAAATAGCATCTCGTTCAGCATGTGGCTCACCGTAATGGTGATGATAGCCAGTAGCAATAACTTGATTACCTTTAACAATCACAGCACCAACTAATGGGTTTTTCCATGTTTGATGACTGCCTTTTTGTGCTTCATGCAAAGCTAATTGCATGAAGTATTTGTCCTTTTCCATTGAATTCACTCCCTTTTCAGAACAAAAAAGAGTCTCGAATTTCTTCGAGACTCTCGTCATTATTATCATAAGTGAAATAAGTGCAACGCAAAAAAGCGTAGACTCATTCTTCTTCTACCATCTAGACTATAACTATCGGTACCCATTGGGATTCAACCGCTAAAAGCGGGTTGCGGACTTTACCGCCGGTCGGGAATTTCACCCTGCCTCGAAGAACATTATTCAATTCGCTTTTATAATATATTTCTTATTACAGGTTGTCAATTAGATTCTTAAATTTGAAATTAATCTGCTTTTGCCCAAACATCTTGGATGTTTTGAATTAATGGCATTACACGCTTTTTATTTTTAGATAAATAATTTACATAAAAAGATACAGAAGCCTCTTTGTCAGAAATTGGCACGGGGATGCAATCAATCATATCGCTTTCTTCCCAAGTAGGGTCAATTTTGGAAAGATTTGTTGTAAAGTAAGGAAAAATAGAATAATTTTTTATTTCATCAAAAGTTTCACGATCATTTTGATACAAAAATTTTGCATCAGAAATTTTATTTTTAATTAAATTACGCCAAATTTCAATATCATGCATAACGATGAAACTCATACCTTTTAATTGAGAAAATTTAACTTTAGTTTGACTAGCCAAGGGAGTAAATTCGTTTAAATTAATTCTTAACGATTCATATCCAAGATAAGAACTAGTAATTTTTTTGTGATGTAATTCATAATTTGTAAAGATTATACTGTATTGTTCTTCCAATAGTAGTTTTTCAATATTTTTATCAGAAATAACATCATTATTAATTTTTAAATTTCTTTTCTTAGGAGATAAATAATTTAAAACAATCAATGGACCAGGAGCAATTGATGCGACCGTAATTTGTTTTTGATTTCGATCATAAGATTGTACTTCACTAACAAAGTTATTGTTCATTGCCAAAACTCTGGCTGCCTTTTTTGCTGCAAACTTTCCAGTCTCATTCAAGCTGATTTTGTTGGGTGTACGTTTAAAAAGCTTTAATCCGAGTTCTTCTTCGATCTTCTTTGTCCCACGTGTAATCGCTGGTTGCGACACATTTAAATATTCTGCAGTTTGAGCTAGTGTATTGTATTTTGCAAAAGCAACTAGCTCTTCTAATAAATAGTTATCAATCATTTTTATCACCTTACGCTAAGCGTATACTACCATGCAATAGTTTGAATTTTCAACTACTTATTTTCGGACTAATATAATAACTGTAAATTGAAACAAGTTAGGAGCTATACACATGGTAGAAACTTTTAAATTAAACGACGGAAACACTATTCCTGCAATTGGATTTGGTACATTTCAAATTCCAGATGACGGTTCAACTTATAAGGCCGTTCTTAATGCGTTAAAACTTGGCTATCGTCACATTGATACTGCCGTTGCTTACTTCAATGAAGATGAAGTAGGTAAGGCTATTCGTGACAGCGGTATTCCACGTGACCAAATTTGGGTAACTTCAAAGTTATGGCTTCAAGATTACGCATATGAAGATGCTAAGAAAGCCATTAATTTATCACTTAAAAATCTAGGTTTAGATTACATCGATCTTTACTTAATTCACCAACCATACGGTAAAGTTGATGAAGCTTGGAAAGCAATGGTTGAAGCTAAGAAGGCTGGTAAGATTCGTTCAATCGGTATTTCTAACGTAACACCAAAGATTTGGCATAAGTGGGGAAATATTTTTAAAGAAAACAAGCCAGCAGTTAACCAAGTTGAATTTAATCCATACTTCCAACAAAAAGAATTACGTAAAATTATGGCTGAAAATCAAATTACTTTGGAAGCTTGGGCACCACTTGGTCAAGGTAATCATGATTTATTTAAAGAACCTGTTCTTAACAGACTTGCTAAGAAGTATGACAAGGACGTTGGGCAAATTATGCTTAGATTTGAACACCAAGAAGGCGTAATCGTCTTCCCTAAGTCAGTTCATGAAGCACGTATTAAGTCAAACAAGGATATCTTTGACTTTGAATTAACTAGTGATGAAATGGATGCAATCCGTGCGTTAGACAAAGGTAAAGGGATGCATGATCCAGATGCGCCAGGTGTTGGTGACATGCTTAGCAAATATGATGTTCACGCAAATTATTAATAAAAAGGAAGATAAGAAATATGACAGACATTCCAAAGATTAAGTTAAATGACGGCAATGAAATTCCACAATTAGGTTTTGGTGTATTCCAAATTCCTAACCATGATGAAGCAGTAAAGGCAGTAGAATCCGCAATTAGTAATGGCTACCGTTTGATTGACACTGCAGAAGCTTACAACAATCAAGTTGCTGTCGGTGAAGCAATCAAGAATAGTGATGTTAACCGTGACGATATTTTCTTGACTACTAAGTTGTGGGTATCAAACTTTACTTACGAAAAAGCTTCCAAGGCAATTGACAATGATTTGAAAGAACTTGGTACTGATTACATTGACATGATGCTTTTACACCAAGCTTACGGTGATGTAGCAGGCGCATGGCGTGCCTTGGAAGATGCACAAAAGGCTGGCAAGATTAAGTCAATCGGTGTATCTAACTTCTGGCCAGATCAATTGATGAACTTGCAATTGATGAGTAATGTAAAACCAGTTGTTAACCAAATCGAAGTTAACCCATGGTTCCAAAGAGAACCCGAAGTTAAATGGAATCAAAAAGATGATGTTACAGTAGAGGCTTGGGCTACATTTGCAGAAGGTAAAGATGGCATTTTCACTAACCCGGTTTTGACTGAAATTGGTAAGAAATATGGTAAGTCAAACGGGCAAGTTATCTTGCGTTGGCTCATTCAACGTGGCATTATCGTAATTCCTAAGTCAGTTCACGATGCACGACAAAAGGAAAATATCGATATCTTTGACTTTGAACTGAGCAATGACGATATGCAAAAGATTGATGCATTGGATAAGAATGTAAGTCAATTTTTTGATCACCACGATCCTACTACTATTGAGCAAATCTTTGGTTCTAGCTTAAATCAATTAAGAAGATAGTTGCTTTTTAAGACAGTCATTAATGAGAATATCGTTGATAACTGCCTTTTTTGGCATAATCACATTGAGCGCATCTTGGGTATCTTTTATAGGATTTGTCTAAATCTACTAAAGAGTGACCTCTGCATACCTCCTGAAATCGATAAGTAATTAAATTGAGTTTTGCAAGTCGTTTATTAGCGCTTACAAAGTTTTTTAGTATATACTTAGTTTGATACTTAATATAATATATAACTTAGGAGAAAATAGTGAATTTTAACTCTTTACAAGATACTTACACATTAAACAACGGTGTGAAGATTCCGATTATCGGTTTTGGTACTTGGCAAACACCTGATGGTGAAGTTGCTGAAGAATCTGTTTTGGCTGCATTAAATTGTGGCTATCGTCATATTGATACAGCTAGTGCTTACGGTAATGAAGATAGTGTAGGTAGAGCCATTCAAATGAGTGGTATTAATCGCCATGAATTGTTTATCACTACCAAATTGTGGAACACTGATCACGGATATGAAAAGACTAAGAAAGCAATTGATCAAAGCTTGCTTGACTTAAAGCTTGATTATCTTGATATGTACTTAATTCACTGGCCAAATCCAAGCAGTATGCGTGATCATTGGGCTGAAATGAATGCGGAAAGTTGGAGAGCAATGGAAGAAGCGGTTCGCGCTGGAAAAATTCGTGCAATCGGAGTGTCTAACTTTAGAAAACATCACTTGGATGCATTGATGGAAACTGCAGAAATTAAGCCTGTTGTTAACCAAACTTTCTTGAATCCAAGTGATTTACAATCTGAAGTTGTTGCTGAAAACAAGAATCTTGATTTGCTAAGTGAAGCTTATAGTCCACTTGGAACTGGTGGTTTGTTAGGTAACGAGGTAGTAAAAGAAGTTGCTGCAAATTATGGCAAATTTACAGCTCAAGTATTGATTCGCTGGTCACTTCAACATGGCTTTTTACCACTTCCAAAGTCAGTTCATCCAGAATACATTAAGGCAAATGCGGATGTATTTGATTTTGAAATTAGTCCAGAAGATATGACTAAACTTGATAACTTGCACGGTGTGGCTGGTGTAGCTAACGATCCAGATAAAGTTGATTTTTAATCAATAAAGTTAAAAATCATTAATCCCAATTAATGGATTAATGATTTTTTGTTTACTGTTGGCACTTTGATAAATTCGTTTAAATCAGTTTATATTATTTGATTGAATATTTATATTTATTATATTGCTGGATAAATTAATAATACTAAATATTTAATAATAAAGCTGTACAACAAGCGACATAATAGCAATTGAGTATAAAGAGATAGTATAATTACTTTATACAATATAAAATATAATAATTATAAAAAGGAAAATAAATGATGAAGTTTAATAAGAAAATAATAGTTAGCTCACTAATTTTGGCTACAATTGCAGCACCTAGTGCAGGGTTAATCATGCAAAGTAATGATGCTAATGTAGTTCAAGCTGCCACCAGTAATAAGAAAAATACGATTAAGTTAATTAGTACTAACAATAATATCAAAATTCCTGTGTATGACCGTCAAGGTAAGCAAATTAATGGATCTACAGTTGAATCAGGTGCCAATGTAACTGTTATCAGCAAACCAATTATTGTTCAACAAAAGTATAGAAAAGATGTCTTTGAAGGTATAAAAATTAATGGTAAAACTTATGCATCCCTAGGCGATGAAGGTTATATTCCAATAAATGCTACAGGTGTTATTATATCTAAAGGAATGAAGATTACACGTGATACTGCCGTTTATAACAAAAACGGTAAAAAATTGAGTACATATTGTGGACACACAGCTACTTTAAAAAGGGATTCAATCGTAAAATACGGTGGTGCAACTACCTATACAATACCGGTATCTTACTTTAACATTGGTAATGGTCGTTATGTAAGAGCTAGCTATGTTCAAGAATATAATGGTCAGACAGTTTTAACTTTGAATTATAATACTTTTATTTATAACAAAAAGGGTAAACGTATCGACTACGATGGTCAACGTAAATTAATGAACGGTGGCGTAGTAACTACTAATAGTAAAATTAGAGAACCTAAGTCTTCAGATCAAAACTACTTCTATAGTAGTGCTAATTATACTGAGAAAAATAAATTAGCTTTTGCGACTACAAAAATTAAGGGCCAAGATTATCTTTCAATTGGTAAAGGTGGATATATTAAAATTGCTAATGTAAAAACAGCTAATGGAATGATTTTATTTACTAAAGGTCCTATCACTATTACTTTGCCTAGTGACACTACTATTTACAGCTCTAATTTCAAGGAAACGAAGAAACAAATTGCTGCTGGTAAGAAAGTAGTTTTGGATAAAACTGAAATTGATAATAGTTTAAGTGATCCACAATTATATTTCAGAATTAAGGGTACTAATGAATTGATCTACTGGGGCGATTTGGGAGAATATCCTGGTGTTGATCACACTGCTGTTTACGATCCAAATTATTATAGTATTTATTCATTCCCACTTAGACAATTTATGGAATAGATATATGAATAAATAAAATATTTTACAAGAGCTTAACGACAATAATATAAAGTATGAGGTTATTAACCATCCGGCTGTTTATACAGCAAAAGAAGCAGATGGGTTGTTAAAGATTATGATTTTGGTAGAGTAAAAAATTTATTTCTTCATACGGCCAATAAAAAATATTATTATCTTTTATTAATAAATAAAAATAGTCAACTTGATTTAAAAAAATTAGAGATGAAGTCCAAACCTCACGCGTTAGCATGGCCACAGAAGATAAATTAAAAGAAAAGCTTGATTTAACGCCTGGTTCTGTATCACCTTTTGGACTACTTAACAATAAGGAAAAAGATGTTGAGTTAATTATTCAACAAAAAATCTTAGATGATGATTATATTGGTGTTCATCCTAATGAGATCAAAGGTTATAAAATTAGAATATTAGATTTGTGATGTAAAAGTATCCCTAGACATAAATAGTGTCAGGGATGCTTTTGTGTTGTATACTCAAAATAAAAATTTAAGGAAGGCGCTATGTCAGAGATTAAAATACGTAAAATTGATGAAACTCGTGCTTCTGATGCCAGAATACCTAATCAACCATTTAAAATATGGGGACGTTCCTGGTTTAGATCACGGTAAATGGAATTATAAAATTGAAAAGTTGAAACAAACTACAGGAGATTGTTTTCCTGATGAACCCTATGATGTGGCTAAGGATGATGCAATATTCTTAGGTGCATACGATGGCAATACTTGTATTGGTCTTGCTGTACTTCGTAAAGAAATGTTCAGATATTTGTATTTGGATGATTTAAAAGTAAATCGTGATTATCGCGGGCATGGAGTCAGTAGAATGTTGATTAAGACTTACATGGATGAAGCGAAAAAGCTAGGAATGCAGGGTGTTTACACGATTGGGCAAGATATTAATCTTTCAGCCTGTTTGTTTTATTTGAAACACGGCTTTGAAATCGGTGGATTTAATAATCGTAATTATCGTGGTACTCCTCAAGAGAAGTTAGCAGATATTTATTTCTATAGGGATATAAAAAATGATTAACATAGAAGGATTAATAGGAAAGATAATTCTAAATACAATAAAAGAAAGAAAATTTGATTTACAAGATGGCGATATCTTGTGTATCTCTTCAAAGATGTGTTCAATTGCATATGGCAATGTAATTGACCTTAATACTATAAGACCAAGTAAGTTAGCTAAACAGATTCATAAAAAAATCCCTAGAAAAAGCACGGAACTTATCCAAACAATACTTAACCAAACAAAAGAAGATATAACGGGAAAGAAAATCATGATCTCTAATAGTTATATTGGAGGGTGGCTCTCCAATGGACTTTTTTTAACAAGTGCTGGGGTGGATAAGCAAGGCAACGATAGGACAATTATTCTACCTGAAAATTGTGATTTGATTGCCAAAGAAATTGGGGAAACTTTGTGTAAAGTATTAAAAGTTAAAATTGCTATCGTTATTACTGACAGTGATGGAAGAATAGATAAAAAAGGCGCTAATCAAATTGCTGTGGGACTATATGGAATAGATGGCTTAAGAAAAACTGAATATAAAAATAAAAAGTATGTTGAAACCTTATGTAACATGCTTGCTAGTGCAGCTGGATTAATAATGGGACAACGAGGGGTTAATATTCCTGTTGTTTGAATTAGAGGGGTCCAGTATGACTTTAACGATTCAGCCAAGATCAAAGATGCATTAAATTATGGAAAAAGCTTTTGCGCCATATTACACGACTACTTTATTAGCCAATACGGTTAACTCTGACGCAATTTATAACATTGTAGATAAAATTCAAGGGTACTACATTATTAACCCAATGGATGTTGATGATGCCAATAAGATTATTCATAAGAAGAAAATAACTAATCGAGATAAGCAGAATCTCATCTTTTTATTCAGGAGAACCGAAAACGAACTAAAGAATCATGACATTCAAGAGCAATTAGAGTTTAGAACCACTTTAAAGCACTTTGTTAGATTCTATGAGTTTCTCTTACAAGTATCTAGTTTAAACGATACTGCACTTCAAAAAGAATATGATTACATTTCTTACTTGTTAAAGTACATTGATATTAGTGAACCTGGACAAGGTTATGATTTAACTAATAAAATTAAAGCTTCTAACTTCGCACAAAACCAAACAGGCACACACACATCTACTAAACGTAGATCTGATCCAAGTGTTAAGTTGCCAATTGCTGACGATATTAAGCTAAGTGAAGAGAAGAAAGAACGCCTTTCTCAAATTATTGCTGATATTAATAATCGAACCGGCTCTAACTTTGATACGGATGTAGCAACTAAATCAATGCTTCAAATAAAAGATATCATGATGAAATCTCCTAAACTAAAGTCAAGTGCTACTAATAACAGTGAAAAGGATTTTGAACTTTCTTACTTTGATAATCTTGATGATGTATTGATTCAAGGTTTAAGTCAAAATAGAGAATTTTTTACTCTATTGCTTGATAATCCAGAAATGAAAAAGACCGTACTAGGGATTTTTGCAGACGAGATTTATAATGCATTAAGAAATTCGACAAATTAATAATTTTGTGTTTGTAAGCACGTAATAAGAACGGATATTGTATCCGTTTCTATTTGTATAGTTTATATATGGGCGAGTTCTTTTCCTCCCCTTCAAGAATTTTATATAACTATATTTTTTGCGATTTAGATCAAAAGATTCGATCCTAGAAAAATAGGACCGCATCTTTTTTTATTTAAAATATCTAGTTGACAAAATGGAACGTTCCAACTATACTTTAATTGTAATTTGAAAAAGCGCTTACAGTTTGATAAGCATAGGATTTTATTAAGAGGAGAAGTTAAAATGCCAGTTATTCAAGCAAGAATTGACCAAAGATTGATTCACGGAATCGTTGTTAATCAATGGAATTCAAAATTGAATCCAAAGAGATTCATGGTAGTTGATGATGTTGTTAGCCATCAACCTGAAATCAAAGATTCAATGAAGTTAGCAAAGCCAGCAGGTACTGGAATGAGTATCATCGACTTTGAAAAGGCTTCAACCAACTTTAAGAAAGGCAACTATGATGCACAAAGAGTCTTTTTGATTGTTAAAGAACCTGAAATGCTATTAAAGCTTATGGATGCCGGTGTTGAAATTCCAGAAGTAAACTTGGGTATCATTTTTGCTGAAGATGGCAGAGAGAATGTAACTAAGTTCATTAATTTAAACAAAAAGGAAGTAGAAGATCTTAAGGAAATTGAAAAACGTGGAGTTCCTGTAAAGATTCAATATGTTCCTGAAGATGCACCTATTGCTTTTGATAAAGCTATTGAAGGACATGAATTTAATTAATTATTAGGATAAAAATGCTGGGAGAAAGCTTATGTCGATTGAGATAATTCAAGATATTTTGATTATCCTGCTTACAGGATATATCGTAATTGATAACTTAGGTATAACGATTATCAATAACTGGTCTGTAACCACAGGATTGCTTGCCGGTTTAATCATGGGGGACGTTAAAACTGGTTTGCTCATAGGTGGAACGTTCCAATTAATGTCATTAGGTGTAGCTGGTTTAGGTGGTTCATCTGTACCAGATTATAGTTTGGCAACATTAGTTGGTACATTCTTAGCTGTAAGAACCGGCTCAGGTTTATCTACTGCCGTAGCCGTAGGTTTGCCAGTAGGTTTACTTGCAATTAACCTTGATGTGTTAGTAAAGATTTTAAACAACTTCGTTGCACACACAATGCAACGTTTAGCTCATAAACGCGAATTTAGAAAGATGCGTTTAGTTGGTTGGCTTGGCCCAATTATGTTTGCTTTCAAGAATATGCTTGTTATGTTCATCATCGTGGCTGTAGGGCCAAACGCTGTTAAAGCTATTTTGAAAGTTATTCCAACTTGGGTAACTAATGGATTGAATATTGCAGGTGGTATGTTGCCAGTCTTAGGTATTGCATTATTAATGCATTACATGCCAGCAAAGAAATATGTTTGGGCTATTATGGTTGGCTACGTATTTAGTGCATATTTAAAGCTTCCGATTATAGGCGTTTCACTTTTAGGTGCAGCCGCAGCAATTATTGCTTACAAGCAAGGTGTTGAAAAGTCGGAACAAAAGAAGGCAATGGCAGCTAGTGCTGCAAATGCTTCAGCTAGTGCGGAGGATGATGATACTTATGACGAATAATGAAAAGAATACAGAAACAAGACCAAAAATTACTAAAAAAGATAGACATCACGCTATTTTAAGATGGATGTTCATGGGATCAGCTTTGTTTAACTATGAAACACAGCAGGGTTCATCAGTTGCATGGTCATTATCAAAATTGTTGAGAAAGATTTATCCAAATGATGATGATTACGTAGAAGCACTTGATAACCATTTCCAATACTTCAATACCACAACTGCTATGGCTAACATCATTTTCGGTGCAACTACAGCAATGGAAGAAAAAGATGGTATTAAGTCTAAAGATGCAGTTCAAGCATTAAAAACTTCCTTAATGGGGCCATTTGCTGGTGTTGGTGATACCTTATTGTGGGTATTGTTTCCAACTGTTATGGGTTCAATTTCAGGTTATATGGCTATCAATGGTAATCCTATTGGTGCGATAATTTGGATCATTCTTGGTGCATTGATCTTCTGGTTAAGAATTAAGCTTTTCGATCTTGGTTATAACACAGGTACTAAGATGGTTACTGAATTGGGTGATAAGTTGAACATCTTCACAGATTCAGTATCAATTTTAGGATTGATGGTTGTGGGTACATTAGCCGCAACTGTAGTTAAAGTATATACACCTTTAAAGTTTGCAGCTGGAAAAGTTAGTCTTTCAGTACAAACCGGTATTTTTGACAAGATTATGCCTGCGATGTTACCAATCGCATTGACTTTCTTAGTATATAAGATGCTGGATAAGAAGTTCTGGACTCCAACTAAGATTATTATCTTATTGATTGTCATTTCTTTAATCGGATCATTTACAGGTATTTTAGGTGTAGCACCTACTAAGTAGTCATAAGAGAAGGATATAAGTATGAAAAGAAAAATTATCATTGCATCCCACAACCATATGGCATCAGGCCTAAAAAGCACCTTGGAATTTATTGCTGGAAAGCAAGACAACGTAGAAGCATTAGATGCATATGTTGACGATAAACCAATTGATGAAACTGTTAAAAAGATGATTGATAGTGAAGATAGCGATACAGAAATAGTTATTTTTACGGATATGATGGCAGGATCAGTAAATCAAAAGTTCTTCCCATACAGAACTAGACCACATACTCATATCATCACTGGTATGAATTTGGCGGCAGTTTTGGCAGTAGCAATGGAAAGTACCGCTAATTACATTAGTACTGATACAATACATAAAATTATTGATGATGCTAAAGCAGCTATTCAATATATTAATGAAGTATCATTTGACGATGAGGATGATGAATAACTATGAATAAAATAGTTCAAGGCGATAAATATAGATTTACGGTTATTACAGATGATCTCGTCAGAATAGAAGAAGATCCAACAGGCAAATTCGAAGATAGACAAACAACAGCTGTCGTTAATATAGATTTTGCTGATCCTCAAGTTGAAGTATTAGAAAAACATAATGGCCATAAACTTGAAATTATTACTTCTGGTTTCCATCTTTACTATGATGGTGGTAAATTTGATCCAGATACTTTATACATTGATGTAGCTAAAGCTCACTCCTTATATCAAAATCGTTGGTATTATGGAACAGAAAATGATGCTAGACATAAGAATCTAAAGGGAACTGCTAGAACTTTAGACCATGCTGATGGTGCAATTCCATTGGAAGACGGTATTATGTCGAAAGATGGTTTTAGCTACTTGGATGATTCTAAATCATTTGTCTATGACGATAAAAAAGATGAATTTATTCCTCGTGATCATAGTGTAGTAGATATTTACTTTTTCTCTTATGGATTAAATTATCAAAAAGAATTAGCGGATTTCTATAAATTAACAGGCCCAACGCCATTAATTCCAAGATATGCATTAGGTAACTGGTGGAGCAGATATTATCCATACAGTGCCGACCAATATAAAGAATTGATGACTAAGTTTGAAGAAAAAGATATTCCTATCAATGTATCAGTTTTGGATATGGATTGGCACAAGAATAATAGTCAAGTACCTAGAAAGTATGGTTCTGCATGGACTGGATATTCTTGGAATAAGGAATTGATTCCAAATCCTCCAGAATTATTGAATTGGTTGCATAAACATCATAAAAAGGTAACTTTAAACTTGCACCCAGCATCCGGAATAAGAGCTTTTGAGGATAGTTACTCAAAAGTGGCTTCAGACTTAAATCTTGATATTAAAAATGAAGAACCAGCAGCATTTGACATTGCTGATCCTAAGTTCAGAAGGGTATACTTTGACGATGTTCATCATCCTTTGGAAAAAGAAGGCGTAGATTTTTGGTGGATTGACTGGCAACAGGGTACAGCTAAGACTAATGACAAGCTAGATCCATTATGGCTTTTGAATCATTATCACTTTGAAGATAATGTATTACGTAATAACGGTGAAGGACTTATTTTGAGTCGTTATGCGGGCCCAGGTTCTCATAGATATCCATTAGGTTTTTCTGGTGATACTGTAATTTCTTGGGATTCGTTGGACTTCCAACCATACTTCACAATCACAGCAGCAAATATTGGTTACACGTGGTGGAGTCATGATATTGGTGGCCATATGCGTGGCAGTTTTGATGGAGAATTAGCAACTAGGTGGCTTCAGTTTGGTGTCTTTAGTCCTATAAATAGATTGCACTCTTCAAACAACTTGTTCTCTGGAAAAGAACCATGGAACTACCGTGAAGATTTTGAAAAGTCGCAAGAGAAATTTATGCGATTAAGAGATAAGTTATTGCCATATATTGATACTGCTAATTACAATACGCATAAAAATGGTGTGCCAATTGTTAAACCACTTTATTATGACTATCCGGAAAATGATAATGCGTATGAACAGAGAAATGAGTATGTATTTGGCAGTCACATGTTAGTTTCTCCAATTACTTCTCCTCATGATGGCAAGACTCGTATGGGTCATAGTGTAACTTGGCTACCAGAAGGAAAATGGGTAGATTATTTTACCAACTTGCCATATAATGGCGGTTCTGTAATTAAGACTTATCGTAGTATCGATGATATGCCAGTTTTCGTAAAACAGGGAAGTATTATTGTAACAACTCCAGATTATATGAGTGATATTTCTAAGTTATCAAAAGATTTAACTGTAGAAGTATTCCCAGGTGTTGATGCCAGCTATGAGTTGGTCGAACATCAAGGAACAAAAATCGCTGTAACTAAGTTCTTCTGGAATGAGAAAGATCAAAAACTTGATTGGCAATGTGATGATCCTGATAAGTTGATCCCAGCTGATCGAGCAATTAAAATTAAAGTAAGACAATATAATAGTAAAGATATTGAACATGAACTATATAAACGACTTCAAGCTGCATACATTAGCTTTGATCTAAAGCAAAAAGTTTATAATATGTTTATTTCCGCTGATTATGATTATGCAAAATTCATAAACTTCTTAAATACTTTAGATGATGCTGATCTTAAGAGCAGTTTGAGTGAGGCAGCATATATTAAAGAATCGTATTAATCATGAAACAAAAGAAACCAACAATGAATGATGTCGCTAGAGAAGCAGGAGTAGGACGTGGTACTGTTTCGAATTACATTAACGGCATAGCTATTAAAGAAGAAAATAAAATTAGAATTGAAGATGCAATTAAAAAGTTAGGGTATATTCCTAATTTGCAAGCACGAGCTTTAAAAACCGCTCAGAACTCTACAGTAGTTTTTGTTGTTCCAACTAACTGGACTCCATTCTTTTCTGAGGTTACTTTCAAAATGCAGAATGAACTAGAATCTCACGGATATAGAATGATTTTGGCTAATTCTCATAGTAATCCTGAAGAAGAAGAAGAAATTCTAAAAATGGCTTCTTTGAACCAGGTATCTGGTGTTATTACCATGTCTTATTCTGATATTTATAATGTGACGAACTTTAGTCATGCATCAAACTTGGTTTCTATTGAAAGATTTGTTTCAGAAGATATCCCTTTGATTTCTAGTGATAATATCAAGGGTGGTGAATTAGCTGCAAAGAAGTTGATTGAGCAAGGAAGCAAGCGACTTTTAATAATAAGACGACAAGATAACCACTATAACGCAAATGATAGACGTACTGAAGGTTTTAAAAAATATGCATTGAAGATGGGCTATCCTGTTGATGAATTTGAGGCAACAGCTTCTCCACAGTATCGTCAAGAAATATTTCAGTATCTATCAACTCACTTTAGAGACAATCAAATACCGTTTGATGGAATCTTTTGTGTTACAGATGAGTACGCAGAAATTGTACAAGAAGCATTTCCTATTATTAACCCCTCCCTTCTTGATCAAATAAAACTAATTGGGTTTGATGGTGCAAGAGCTTTCCCTAATGCACCCTTAAAATTTGACTCTATTAGACAACCAATTGATGAAATTGTTAAATGTAGTGTTTCTGTTCTCATTAAGATGATCAAAAATCAACCTGTACCTAAAGGGTATAAAAAGATACTTCCTGTCTCTTATGTAGCTAAAGAAAAATTATTCTAAAATATATTTCATTTGATTTAAATTAGTGATAGATCCACTGGATCAATTTTTCCCTCTGTATACTAAATAATTGAATGAAGAATTTAATTAGCATTGTTAGTAATAATATTTTACTAACAATGCTTTTTGGTAGATGACTTATATTAAGCTTTCTAGGGACCTTTTTACAACTCGTTTAGTTTTCTAAAAAGTTATTGCATTTTTTCAAGTAAGCGTTTACAATACTAATTGTAAAGAAATTAACATGTTAGTCACTTTTAAGACATGTAACTATTAAATTAGGCAGGATCTTAAATTGATGTATTTAGATATACTCGCTAATAGTGTATATCGATATATTGATTTAGGATTCTGTCTTTTTTCGTTTTTGAGGGAGGACAAAATAATGGTTGATTATAATGCGAGTGCAAAGCAAATAATCAAAAATGTTGGTGGAAAAGACAACATTTCTAACTTAATCCACTGTTCTACTAGATTGAGATTTTCTCTAGTTGATTATGATAAAGCTGATCTTGATGCACTTAAGCAGATTGATGGCGTATTGGGAGCAGTTAATGCGTCAGGACAATGTCAAGTAATTATTGGTAATAACGTTGTTGAGATGTTTGAAGCTTGCAACAAGATTTTAGGCAATTTGGATGGTAACAAAGCTGCATCAAGTAATGCTCCAAAGCAGAAATGGTATCAAGTAGCTTTAGACTACATGATTGCCATTTTCCAACCACTAGTACCAGCCATTGCAGGTGGTGGTGTATTAAAGGCCTTAGTAATGCTTTTTGGTATGCTGGGCTGGATGAATGAAAAAGGTTCACTGTATCAAGTTCTTAACTTTATTGGTACCGCACCATTAACATTCTTACCAATCTTAGTAGCTTTTACTACTGCTAAGAAATTGAAGGTAAACGAATTAGTAGCTGTTTCGGCAGTTAGTGCCTTGGTTTTACCTGATATGGTAACTGCATTAACAAAAGGAATTAGTTTGTTTGGCGTTCATATCACTAATATAACTTATTCTTCACAGGTCTTTCCAGCTATCTTAGCCGTATTCTTCTATGCATTCTTAGAAAAATGGATTACTAAGTGGTGTCCAAAGCCAATTAGAATTTTCTTCGTACCATTGTTGAGTATGTCAATTACGGTTATCGCTACATTAATCGTTTTAGGACCTATTGGCTACTACCTTGGTGTTGGTTTAACTTCTGTAATTATGTTCTTGTTCAACCACTTTGGATTTGTTGCTACAGCTCTTTTGGCAGCTTTGCTTCCAATCATGGTTTCAATGGGTATGCACAAAGCACTTATTCCATATGCAGTTGCTTCAATGAGTTCAACTGGTAAAGAATTGCTTTACCTTCCAGCTTCATTGGCACACAACATGTCTGAATGTGGTATGGCATTTGCTGTTGCAATTAGAACTAAGGATGCTAAGTTACGCTCAACCGCTATTTCAGCCGGTATTTCCGCATTATTTGGTATTACAGAACCTGCTATTTATGGTATTACTCTTCAAAACAAGCGTGCTATGGGTACTGTAATGGCATCAAGTTTTATCGGTGGTGGCGCAATTGGTTTGCTAGGTATTAAGGCATTTGCTTTAGTAGGGCCAGGTCTTGCTAGTTTACCAATGTATGTTGATAAAACTGATCCATCTAACTTAATCAAAGCAATTATCATGTTCGTTGTATCTATCGTTCTTTCATTTGTAATTGGTTTATTCCTTTGGAAAGATCCTGTTGTTGCAGATAATAATGCACCAAAGAGTGAAGAATTAGCTCAACCTGTTGCTGGTGAAGTTATTCCTTTAAGTGAAGTTGACGATAACGTATTTTCAAAAGGCTTATTAGGTGAAGGTATCGCTGTAAGACCAAGTGAAGGCAAGTTGGTGGCACCAACTGATGGTGAAATTTTAATGGTTTACGAAACTGGTCACGCTTTAGGTATGAAGACTAAGAGTGGTGCAGAAATCTTATTCCACATTGGCTTAGATACTGTTAAATTGAACGGCAAATACTTTGACGTTAAAGTTAAAGAAGGGCAAACGGTTCAAAAAGGCGATACCTTAATTGAATTTGATCTTGATAAGATTAAAGAAGCAGGATTCGATGTTACTACAATGATGATTGTCACTGAATACAATGACGATAAGTTAACATTTCCAGAAGCTGCAGATAATAACTCAGCTGCATTAGCTAATGCTTAATTAGATAGGAGACCATTATGGGATTTAGAAAAGATTTTTTGTGGGGTGGCGCTGTAGCTGCCAACCAAGTAGAAGGTGCATGGAACGAAGATGGTAAGGGTATGTCAGTTGCTGATGTAGCTACTTACAAGCCTAATGTTGATCAAAAAGACTATAAAAATAATGTAGCTGTTGATTCTAAAGTAGTTGAACAAGCTATGCATGATTTATCTACTGATATTTATCCAAAGCGTAGAGGAATTGATGGCTACCATCATTACAAAGAAGACATTAAACTTTTTTCTGAGCTAGGATTTAAGACTTTAAGATTTTCAATTGCTTGGACAAGAATCTTTCCTAATGGTGAAGAAGATCAACCAAATCAAAAAGGAATCGAATATTATCAAAATGTCATTAAGGAATTAAAGAAATACAACATTGAGCCTTTAATTACTTTATCTCACTATGAAATGCCACTTAACTTAGCTGTAAAATATAATGGTTGGGCTGATAAACGTGTTATAGATGACTTTGTTAAGTTTGCCAAGGTTTGCTTTGAAAGCTTTCCAGAAGTTAAATATTGGCTGACATTTAACGAGATTGATAGCGTGCCTCGTCATCCATTTACTTCTGCGGGCATTATTCCTGATAAGTCTGATAATTTGTTGCAAGATGAATATCAAGCTTTGCATAATCAATTTGTTGCTTCTGCAATGGTTACTAAGCTTGCTCATGAAATGATTCCAGGTAGCCAAGTAGGCTGTATGTTAACAAAGTTAACTACTTATCCAGCTACAGCTAAGCCAGAAGATGTTTTAGCTGCTGAGAATAAAAACTTAATGAATTACTACCCAGCGGATGTGCAAGCAAAGGGTGAATATCCTAAACTGATCTTACGATTCTTTGAAAGAAATAATATTCATCTTGATATGACTGAAGAAGAAAAGAAAATTCTCAAAGAAAATACCGTAGACTTCATTTCATTTAGCTATTATATGTCTATGTTAGAAGCAGGCGATGAATCTACTTTAGAGATGACAGCAGGTAATACAGTAGTAGGCGGCAAGAACCCATATCTGAAGACTACGGATTGGGGTTGGTCAGTTGACCCTGTTGGCTTAAGAACTTCTCTTATTCAGCTTTATGACCGTTATCGAAAGCCTTTATTTGTTGTTGAAAATGGTATGGGCGCTGCCGATACAGTCGAAGATGGTAAAGTTCATGATGATTATAGAATCCAATACTTTGAAGACCATATTTCAGAGATGAAAAAAGCTGTTGAAGATGGTGTTGAGCTTCTTGGTTATACAAGTTGGGCACCAATTGATTTAGTCAGTGCTGGTACTTCTCAAATGAGTAAGCGTTATGGCTTTATCTATGTTGATATTGATGATGAAGGCAAAGGTACAGGCAAACGTTTAAAGAAAGATTCATTTGATTGGTACAAGAATGTAATTGCTTCTAATGGTGAAAGCTTATAACATGAAGATATGAACTTTTAGGAGGCTAAGAAATGGGCTTAGTAATTAAAAAGGTCTTAAACAGTAGTGTGGTTCTTTGTACTGATGAAGATTCTAAAGAAGTTATTGCGTTAGGCAAGGGTATTGGTTATGGAAAAAAAGCCGGTACTTTGATAGACCAAGATGATGTAAATCAATACTTTGTCCCAGTTTCTAATCCTGAAATTCAACAAATGGAAGATATGTTAACCAATGTGTCTCCTGAGATTGTTGAAATTACTAGAGAAGTAGCTCAAAAGGCAAATCACGAATTCGCTAATAATTTAAATAAGTCACTAGCTTTCTCTCTTATGGACCACATTAATTTCTCTCTAGATCGTTTAAAAGAAGGCGTAACTTTTAAAAATAAACTTTATTGGGACGTAAGTAGCTACTATCCTAAAGAGTTTGAAATAGGAGAATGGGCTGTCGACTTAATTAATAAAGAATTGCATGTTGATTTACCTAAAGAGGAAGCAGCAAGCATTGCTTTCCACATTATTAACGCAGAATCTCAATCTCAAGACGATGATAGTATGGAAGTGACTAGAATTATTACTAGTTTAATGAGCATCATTAATCTTAATAACTACACTCACTTAAATCCTAATTCCATGAACTATCAACGACTAGTTACGCATATTAAATTCTTTGCACAGAGAATACTTCGTGGTCAACAACTAGAATCAGATGATGATACGATGTATCAGCATGTTCTTGCCGCTTACCCTGAAGCAACTAAAATTGCTATTAAAGTAATGGAATTTTTGGAGAAACAATACTACATAAAAATTACTAATGAGGAAGCAACCTACCTGATAGTTCATATTCAAAGAAATATTATTCCAAAATAAAATTTAGGTGTCCCTAGAAATAGTCCCAAACTATTTCTAGGGATTTTTGGATTTCTAAATATAGTTACAAGAATATAATTTAAAAATGTGCAATTGTGTATTGACGGTGAACTTACTTCATCAATTATAATCAGATATGAAAGCGATAACATATCTTTTATGGAAGGAGTTTATTTGTATGTCAAATACTTACACAGGTAAAGGAAAAGGTTTCAAGAGTGAAATTGTTGTTGAAGCACAAGCAGATAAAAATGGATTAACAGATGTTAAAGTCATTTCAAGTGATGATAGCAAAGATGTTGGTGAGCTTGCACTGCCTAAGTTGGTTGATGAAGCTAACAAAACAGGAAAATTTTCTGTAGATGCTGTTTACGGTGCTTCTCTTACTTCAAAAGGATTTAATGTTGCATTAAAGGATATTCAAAACCAAGTCAATGGTGTAACAGTTTCAACTGAAACTAATGTTAAAGATGGGACTTATGAAGAACATGTAACTTCGTTTGCTGAAAACGAAGGTTTACCAGGTGCTGGTAAAGCAACCGTGAAGGTAACTTTTAAAGATAATAAGATTACCGACATAGAAGTACCAGAGTATACTGATACGCCTGTAATTGGTGGTATAGTAAGTAAATTTTATGTCACATAATATCACAGGATAGCTATTGAATATATAGCTGTCCTTTTTTTGTGGATTAAA
>PPYF01494391.1_pt1 | contig 57678 bp, 49 predicted proteins | sample 1559871 | NCBI WGS metagenome assembly PPYF01 (sample SAMN08240021, study PRJNA423297) | Human gut metagenome, whole genome shotgun sequencing project.
TGACTGTCCTCTGCCAAATAGAGAACTGTTCCTGTGCTGTCAATAGCTGGATAAGCAATCCCTTGAACTTCCATTAATCTAGCATTCCCAAGATAGAGCTGTCTGCCATCTACCCTACCGGACATGCCCTGCCCTGGTAGCTCGGTAATCTGACTCACCCTATTCTCGTCCACTTCCTGTCCATAGGCTGTTCGAATAGAGTTTGCGATTGGATGATTGGAATAGCTTTCCAGATGGGCAGCGAGGTACAGAATATCATCCTCGACACCTTCTGCGTTGACAACGGTATCCACCGCAAAGATACCTTTTGTAATTGTCCCCGTCTTATCAAATACGACCGTATCCAACTTGGCAAGAGCCTCTAAATAATTCCCACCTTTCACTAAGACACCTAATTTAGATGCTCCCCCTAGCCCGCCAAAGAAACTCATTGGTACCGAAACCGCAAGAGCACAAGGGCAAGAAATGACTAAAAAGGTAAGTGCCCGATAAAGCCAAGTCGACCACTCCCCTAAACCAAGCAAGGGAGGCAGGCTTGCAAGCAGAAAAGCGATTCCGACAACCACTGGTGTATACACACGCGAAAAACGTGTGATCATCCGTTCCGTCTCCGCTTTTTTATTGCTTGCATTTTCAACTAATTCCAAAATTTTGTTGACCGTTGATTGCGAAAAAGTCTTACTCACTTCAATTACCAATGGACTAGTCAAATTGATCACACCACTTGTAATGTCCTCACCAACGCCAATTTCCCTAGGCAGTGATTCTCCTGTCAAGGCTGACGTATCCAGAATAGAACGACCTTCTCTGACCAGACCATCTAGGGGCACCTTCTCCCCAGGCTTAACTAAAATATGGTCCGCAACCCTTACTGTTTCAGGGTCTACTTGAACGGTTTCTCCCCCCTCTAGTCTCCAAGCCTTATCCGACCGAATATCCATCAATCGTGCAATGGACTGACGAGATTGAGAGGTGGCCTTATCTTGGAAATACTCCCCAATCTGATAAAAAAGCATGACGGCTACTGCCTCTGGAAATTCTCCCAAGAGAAAGGCTCCTAAGGTCGCGATACTCATCAAAAAGTTTTCATCAAAAAGATTACCACGTTGAATATTTTGAACCATCTTGATAAGAACCTTATGGCCGATAATGATATATAGGGTCAGATAATAGACCAGACGAATCCAGAAATACTCCTCTGGCAGGAAAAAGCCGAAGGCAAATAGAATCATAACAGCAAGTAGCAGCTCTTTCGCCCAATCTCGTTTTTCTGGAAGTGCCTCTTCCTTTTTCTCACTGATAACTTCGATTCCAGGTTCAATAGCATCCACCAAGTCAATAATTTCCTTATCTATCCCATCTTCGCTTTTTGTTTCCAAAATCAGCTTTTGAGCTATCAGATTGACAGTGGCAGATTCTACCTGCTCCAATTGATTGACAGCACGTTCAATCTTAGCAGCACAATTGCCACAGTCAATTCCTCGAAGTTCATACTCTTTCTTCATGTTTTTCCTCTTTCAAATGTTTCAGTGTCAAAGACAAGACTGCTGCGACATGATCGTCCGCAAGTTCATAATAGGTCATCCTTCCTTTTTTCTCCCCCTTGACCAATTGGCAGTCCCGCAGATAGCGTAGTTGGTGAGAAATAGCAGACTTGGTCATCTGTAACGCAATCGCTAAGTCTCCGACACAAATTGGATTTTGCCGTACTGCTTGTAAAATCCGCAAACGAGTTGGGTCAGAAATCGCCTTAAAAAAATTGGACATATTTAGCAATGTAACGGTATCAAACTCCGTCTCATGGACCCCTTGAATTAAATCTGGATTACAAGCTGTTAAACACTGTGACATATTTTCTATTCCTCCTATACTAAAGTTGTATCAAGTAACATCATGATTAGAAATCCGGCCATAACCCCACTTGTCGCAATATCGGTATTCTTGTGCTCTTGAGCACCTGGCACAAGTTCTTCCACTGCAACATAAATCATGGCTCTCGCCGCAAATAAGAGAGCATAAGGTAGTAGCTGGGTCATAGACATAACAGCATAGGCCCCTAAAACAGCTGCAATCGACTCAACAATCGCTGACATGGCGCCATAGTAGAAAGCTGATTTCCTACTTCGCCCTTCTACCCGTAGTGGCAAGGACAAGGCAGAGCCTTCTCGAATATTTTGGATGCCAATTCCCAAGGCCAATCCAAGGGCACTCATTCACGTAAAGGAAAGTCTAGTTGCGAGATTTGCCACACTAGCAAATGCCACACCAACTGCTAAGCCCTCTGGTATATTATGAAACACTACCGCCAGATAAAGCAGCATGGTCTTTGATAAGGGTCTTTTGGGATTCAAAATCCCTTCCTTATCACTCATCTGATGATTCAAATGTAGGTCGGGAACCAAATAATTAATAAAGCGGATAAATAAGCCCCCGACAATAGAACCAACAGCCGTCGTCAACCAGTAAAATCTGTTCGTAGCTATTGACTGGCTATAGTCCAAAGAAGGGACAAGCAAAGGCCAGACTGCCGCTGCCGTCATAATGCCCGCTGCCAAGCCCATCATCATATCCATGAATTTTTGATGAATGGTTTTGACAAAAAAGACCAAACTAGCACCGATAAGGGTACAAAACCAGTTGAATAAGCCAGCTAATAAAGCTTGCATTACTGGTGATAGAGAAGAAAAATTACATCTCATACCTCAATAATCGATGATTCAGTTGAACAACCACTCAACTATTATCATTATAGTTGAACACTCGCTCAATTGTCAAGGAAGAAAGTAAAAAAGCTATGAGAAATCCCCATAACTTTGTAAATTATTGAAGCAATCTCGTGTTCTTAGAGAATATCACAATGCCATAAAAAGCCCAAAGGACTATTTGGAATTATCATATCATATAACGCTTCGACACAATTTAACGATTACTATATTGAGAAACAAACTTTACTCCTCAAGAAAGTTAGATGTTCCCAATGCTATCCGTAAGAGTACTTAAAACCTTGAAACATACTGATTTCAAGGTTTTTATAACGTGTTATTGTATCACCTAATTTCTACTGATTTCCATAGATCAAACCTTTCGTGATTTTTTCATATAGGTGGGTACGTTTCTATTCCCTCAAACTCCTTGTCAATGGAAATAAAAACGTACCCACAGTGTAAATGGAAATAGAATTTGAGAATTCCTAACTATCACTTCCACTCACTCCAAAAATTACTTACTCTAATACTTCCCCACCATAAAGCAAAAAGCCTTGCAATCAAGGCTTTTCATTATCCCTTTCGTTCAAAGGTTCTAGGCTTTTACGAGCAAAGCTACACACTCCACGTGTGTTGTCTATTCCTTGAGAATACAATTTTTTGTCCTCGTCACAGTTTTGAGGACACAATTCATCTGATTCTAGTTTAGCATTTTTACGTTTACTTTTGAATTGTTTGCCATCCTTATTTTGTGTTTCTCCTGTTTTGAAAATAATAGTTAACATTGCAGGATCAATTTCACCATCGCTATTAACACCACCTACAATAATTTTCTCAACGATGCTCTCAAAAACTGTACGATCAAACTCAGTGAGCATTTTCTGTGAAGACAGTAATTGTTTAAACTCAGTTAGTCTTTTCTTAACATCAATTTCTGACTTCAATGTTGTTTCAACATTTACTTTTTCTTCTGCAAGATATTCTTTTTCTAAGGAGAGCTCATTATATTTTTCATTATAAATTGAATCACTTATTTTCCCTTCTAGTTTTAAATTTACAAGATTCTCCTCTTTTTTTAGTAAAGTACGAAGCTTATTAGTTATTTTTTTCAGTTCCTTGTTGAGGCTATTGTCATTTAATTCAGATTCAATCGTTTCAAGTAAATCTGACACTATATTTTCATTCGAATGATAGAGTTGTCTATATGCTTCCATGAAAGCTCCCTCAATAGCCAGTTCCTCTAATCCTTTACTATGTTTACAGTATTTTTTCCCTTTTTTTATCGAAGTAACACAATGCCACACAACTTTTCGATAATCTGAACGACAGTGCCAACTTCTCCTAGACAATAATGAACCACAAAAACCACATTCTAACATACTACTAAAAGCATACATTTTTGAATAGCGTTCACGTTTTCCATTCACATTTGCAGCTGTCTTTTTATTTCCTGCCCTTCGCAACCTAATCGCCTGTGCTTTTTCAAAGTCCTCTTTAGATATTATAGGTTCATGATTATCTTTGATGTAGTACTTATCTTCTTCACCCAAATTACTCAATCGTCTCTTACTTATTGGATCAACTGTAAAAGTTTTTCCCATTAGAATATCGCCCTTATATTTTTCATTTTTTATGATTCCTAAGACCGTTGTATCATTCCAATGATCTAATCCTCTCGGAGATTTGTAACCTAGTTCATCAAGTTCCCTTGCTATAACTTTCCCTCCAATACCTTCCAAGTACCTTTCAAAGATATAACAAACTATTTTTGCTTCTTTTTTATTGATAGAAAGTTGCTTGGTTTCTACATCATAGTCATACCCCAAGCACCCTTGAAACCCTATCAGTTCACCACGTTGCATCTTCATTTTTAAGCCCTTTTTCACATGTGCAGATGTATTTTCTACTTCTTGCTGTGCAACAGAGCTAAGAATGGTTAGAAGTAGTTCTCCATCCATAGTAAGGGTATCTATGTTCTCTTCCTCAAAATAAACTCCAATTTGCATATCCTTTAACATTCTGACATATTTCAAAGTATCTAAAGTATTTCTTGCAAATCTAGCAATTGCTTTTGTTACAATATAATCAATTTCTCCATTTACACAATCATTGATTAAGCGTTGAAAATCTTGTCTCTTTCCTACTTGTGTTCCTGAAATCCCCTCATCTGCATAGATACCTGCCAGTTCCCAATCCGACCGCTGAGAGATATAATCTTTATAATGTCTCACCTGAGATTCATAGCTGTTCTTCTGATCTTCGCTATCAGAACTAACTCGGCAATAAGCAGCAACCCTTTTTGAGTCTCTTTTGGAATTGTCGCCTCTTCGACGAACTAACGAATCAGCTTTTATTATTTCAACATTATTGTTTTTCATACTGAAATTCCTCCTTTTGATTCTATATTACCGCGTTCAGATCAAAAGGTCAGCTATTTTGTGTACTTAATACGCAGTCTATTTTTAATTTTTTCGTATTCCTTTTTGCTCACCATATTTCTAGAATATAAAAAGTTGAGCATTGAAAGTTGCATACTATATTTTACTACTGATTGTTCCAAAACTTTCCCTCCTGTTAACATGTTACTCTAAGTTATTCTCTGTGGGTATGACTGGTTAAATCAATCATGGGAATTTCACCCGCTGTCCTTTTACGATGGCAGCCTGAACGGTCAGAAGTATCATTATCATTATTTGTGTCATGGCAGATAGGTTACCATCCTATTTTTGAATCAATGATTTTCGCTCATTTCCTGGCGCATTACACTCTATTGCTCAACAAATAAATATAGTCCCACCTAGAATTATTCAATTGTCAATGAACAAATCAGGAGAGACTATTTCTTATTTTTTAAGCGATAGGGAGTGTCTGTAAGTCCAAGTAAATAATCCGTACTCACTTGATATAATTCTGAGATTTTTACCAAGAAATCAACAGGAATCTGACGTTTGCCAGACTCAATCTTAGAATAAGCTGACTGACTACATGATAAATACCGTGCAAGATACTCTTGCGAATAATCACAATCCTCTCTCAGATCCCTAATGCGCCTATACATTCGTTCACTCCTAAGAAAATTATAGTTAAGTTCTGAACGAATCTTAGTTTTTATTCCAAATTGGCATAAGTTTTTGATATAGATATTACTATTTCATATTTACTAATTAAGCTATATCTCCATAATCCAAATCATAATCAGAGAAAAATCATTTTGAACAATTATTCATACACTCGTCAAAAATAATATAATTTTAATAGCACCCTATCTAATATATTCAAATGTGAATAAATCAGGTATGAGTGCTAATTGTTGAGATTTTAAAATATTTTTATCAGTATATTTACTTTCTGAACTTCATGGTATTCAAGATTACGATATTCAAGCCTAAGCATAGTCACTACTTTTTATCGGAATAATTAATTTAACCATAGCCCCATTTTCCTTATTATGCAGTTGTATATCACCTGAATGAATGCTCATTACTTGTTTTACAAATGCCAAGCCTATTCCAAAATGTTCAAACTGTGAATTTCTGCTAGTATCTTCTCGATAAAATAATTTTCCAAAATTTTCTAAAACATCATCCGAAAATTTGGAACCATTATTCCAAATACTTACGGTAATATTACTATCTGCAAACTCAAAGGTAACTCTTATTTTCTTTTTAGCATCATTTGCATAAGCTATTGCATTATTAACAATATTTGCTATTGAACGGATAATTAAATCTAAATCTAAATCAATATTACAGTCTCGTTCTATTTTAGTATCATATTTGTAGTCGATATTATCTCCAATAAGGTATGCACACTCTTGTTCCAGTATTTTTGATAAATTACTGATACTATGCTGATGAAAAGAAATCTGATCAGAGTAAAAAGTTTTAGAATAGTTAATCAACTGATTAAAATAGTTATCTAATTGGTTACTTGCTCTTTCAATGTCCCTAAGACATTGAAAATCAATACCTGATAAAGGGGCAAATTGCAACAATTCCGAGTTTCCTTTGATAACAGTCAAAGGTGTCTTTAAGTCATGCGCCATTGCTGAAACTTTAAATAGAATATCCTCCTTTTGATCTTTTTCTATCTGAATCATATTTTTTATTCTTTGCTGCATTAGTTCAATGTGTTTGTTAGTTTCTATGAATTCAAGAATTGTTAATTTAGACGATGTGTTTACAGAGGTCAGCCACATACTACCATGATAAACAATCTCCATTTCTTGCTTTACTTTTTTCAATAAGGCTTTAATATTAATAGAAACTATAACAATCAAAGATATACAAATATAAACCCATGAAAAAACATTAAAGAATATTTCTAACAAACCGCTAGCGATTGAGTGAGTTTCTGAATGAATGTCAATAGAAATAGTTGATAAAGGAAAAATATATGCTACAATTACACTCAAACAAAATTGTTTAACAATCGTCCACTGCGTCTTTTTTACTAAAGCCTTAAAATCTAATTTTCGTTCCAACTATATCCGCCTCCCCACTGTGTCTTAATCGGATTAATTGAAAAGGGTTTTAATTTTGACCGAATTTGATAAATATACTCAGCAATAGAACGAAATTGTGCATCTGATTCCGATGGATATATTCTCTCATAGAGTTCCTCTACAGAATATACTCTTTTCGGGTTACTTGCTAGTGTATACAAAATTGTAAATTCTCGCTTCGTCAATGATATAATCTCTTCTTCAATCAAAATTTCTTGCTTGCTGACATTAATTATCATATTCTTTGTGCGTATTTCTTTATTATTTTTACGATTTCTCTCTTCCCTTTGGATATGCATTCTAACACGAACAACTAATTCCGTAATGCTAAATGGTTTTTTTATATAATCGTCCGCACCTGCCTTTACCCCACTAGCCAAATCACTATCCAATTGCTTAGCTGTTACAAAAATTATCGGGACATCGATTTGTTCGCGAATGGATTTACAAATTTCTAAACCATCAATAGACATCATAATATCTAGTAAAATTAAATCAAAACCTATAAATGAACAAATATCTATGTTACTTACTTCACTTCTGGTCGTAACTTCAAATTCTGATCGTTCTAATGAATTCTTTATCAAACGAAGAATACTTTCATCATCATCAATTGCTAATATTCGATATACTTTTTTTTCTTTCATAATTAAATAATATCACAAAATACAAGATTTTTATCGGACCACTCTCTTCCTAAACAGCAAAATAGAGAAAGATAATAGCAAGATCCCCCATAAAAATTGAATTGCAATACCTACTGTAGAAGGTATATAAAGTTGATTTTCAGTCATAAAAAATGAATTCATGGTGGAGATTATCGGGAAGTAGAGAAAGGCATCACTGAATTGCAGAAGCATTTGACCTAACCCCAACAAGAAAGACAAGGACATCCCCATCGGAACAACTATACTCCTTGTTATAAGAACTAAACTAAAACATATTAGCACCAACCCAATCAGTACCAACGTTATCTTTATTGCATAGGCATAAATAAGTATAGGAATTAATATACCATAATAAATATATACCACAAAAATAGTACAGAAGGTAACTAGACTCCAAACCAATACAGTTATTGATAATATAATTATTAATTTTGTAAAAAAGAATTTCCATCGTATTGGGTTAGCTAATAAACTGCTTCTTAAAGTTGAACCGTTAAATTCTTGCCCTATAAATAGTATTGTAATGATAATAATACCAGCTTGTCCCAGATAGAAACTTTCTAAGATTTGCGTTAAAACATAATCCTCGGTTATATTACTTGGAGTTTCATGTAAAAAAATAACAAATAAAGGTATTAAAATTAGAGTCACTAGGACAGTCAATAGTAACCATTTATTATAAATGAACTTTAAATACTCACTTCTAAATGAATTCATCTATCTTTACCTACATCTTCTTTTAAAAATTTGTAATATCCAAAGCTACTAATTACTAGCACCCAAATACTTAGAAATAAAACACTGCGTCCTGGTGTTGTGATTTTCAAAGGAGACGTTGCAATTAAATCTTGCCCTAAAGATACTGGTAAATACTTGGCAAGCTGAATTCTGTCAGCAAGAAAACTACCTAAATTATAGACTTGTGGTAGTAAGAATAATAATGATCCAAGTGAGGATTTAAAGTAAAAAGCAATTGAATAGGCTAATACCGTTAGTAACGACCATGACAATGAGCCCAATAAAATAAAGTACCAAACATTACTATTTAATATCAGAGGATTCAACCCCTCTCTTCCCAAACCAAACTGTGCACTTGCAATAGATAAATAGATTGAAACGAATGACACAACAAAAATAAATACACTTGTAACAAAAAATTTTATTACAAAAAATACTACCTTATTCGAGCACAATAGCAAGCTGGTACGTAAAGAACTATTTTTATATTCCATACTTCCAAGAATTGCTCCTAAAATAATCATAGCAAACAAACCCAATAGTATTGCATCAAAACCAATATATTCAATTGGTGGTATTGGTTCTGCTAAACTGCTGTTTGTTTCAGGTGTTGCGTTCAACCCAACCGTTAAAATTTGTTTAGAACTAATATAAGACAATAGCGGCTGAAGAATAAGAACAATTGGTATAATTATTTTGGTTGATTTGCTATAAAAAATTTTATATAGCTCTGATAAAATATTATGACCTTTCATACTACTCCTCATAGTTGCCTCCCGTCAAATAAAAGAAAACATCTTCTAGATTATCAAATCCATTCATTATATCATGAAGTGTACCCGAAGTTATGATACTTCCCTTATTAATAAAAACAACCCTATCAGTTACCGCTTCTACTTCTGAAAGTATATGTGAAGATAACAATACTGTCTTACCCGCATTTGCTTGTTCCCTAATAAAATTTCTAAACCATCTAATTCCGCTAGGATCTAAACCGTTTGTAGGCTCATCTAAAATTAGGTACTGGGGATTTCCCAATAATGCTGTTGCAATACCTAACCTCTGACCCTCTCCTAGTGAAAGATTTCCTATTTTTGAATATCTTTTATGTTCAATATCAGTAGTGGATAGTACCTCTGATATTCTAGAAAAATTAATTCCATTACTAGCAGCAGCGATTTTCAAATGTTGAAGAACTGTTCGATCAATGGGTGCTCCTACACCATCAAAAGAAGCTCCTACAGTTAAAAGAGGACAATCAATATCACAATACTTCTTACCTCCTATTAAAGCGGAACCTGAAGATGGTCTATCTAGACCTAAAAGTATCCGTAAAGTTGAACTTTTTCCAGCACCATTAGGTCCCAAAAATGCAGTAACTTCTCCCATTTCAGCCGTAAAGGATACGTTTCTTAGTATGTCTCCATCTTTGTAAGATTTTGTAACATCTCTTATTTCAATTCTATTTGTCATTATACAATACTCCTATGTTAAAAATTGTTCTTTGGCCAACTCTTTATATAAGGGAACAGATTCCAGTAGCTCCACGTGAGTCCCACTTCCTACAAGCCTTCCGTGTTCTAAAACAAAGATTTCATCTGAGTCTAAAATTGTAGATAATCTATGAGCAACCATAATTATGGTTCGCGCACCTCTCATACTTTTGATTGCTTCCTTCATTTTCCTTTCACTAAGACTATCTAGATTAGAAGTTAACTCATCCAGCAAGAGAATCTTTGCATCTGAGAGTATTGCTCTTGCCATTGCCAATCTTTGTCTTTCTCCTCCTGATAAATTGAGACCTCCTTCACCAATTTGGCTTTCAATCCCAAAAGCGCCTCTCTGAATCAAATGCTCCAAGCCAACTTTTTCTAAAGCCTCACAACATTCATCATATGTCACATTACTATTTCCCATTTTTAAATTTTCTAAAATTGTACCAGCTACTAATGGTGAATTTTGCTCAACATATGAAATATTTGAACGTAAAGCCTCACGACTCATTGTTCGGAAATCTTGCCCAAATATTTTTATACTACCACTGGTAATATCATAGAATCTTTCAATGAGGTAAAGAAGTGTACTTTTCCCTGCACCAGACGGACCAACTATGCTGACGTAATCTCCACTATTTATTTTGAAAGTAATATCCTTTAATATATAATTATCATCCGATTGAAAGTCCTGAAATTTGTAAGAATCATATGAAAAAGTTACATTCGCAAATTCAATTGCTTTACCTCTATCTGACTTAGTTTCTAGATTTAAAATGATATCATTATCTTCTTCTTTTGGAAGGTCAATTATTTCAGTAATTCTACTTAAAGCTCCCAAAGCTTCTGAAATAGTTGTCACTGACGAAAATATTTGACCTACTGGTGAAATCGCAATATACATTAAAAGCATAAAAGAAGTCAGATTAGCAATAGACATTTGTCCAGTAGAAACACGATATCCTCCAACTCCCAAAATAATTATCCCACACAGCTGCAAGCTAAAATTTGATATCGGCGTCATTATTGATTGTACTCTTGCTACTCCAATCCCCAAGTTTTTTACTTCTTGTGCCTCAGATAGCATTTTAGATAATTCTGAATTCGTTTCATTTGTCGATCGAATGGTTCTAATTCCCACGATTAGCCTATTTAAGTACGCTGTCATTTTCCCCAAACCCTGATGAGCTTTATAACTTGCTGTTTGTATCAAACTACTCATCAATAAAATAAATAGGAATGATAAGGCTATAGAAATAATTGTAATTATTGCAAGATAAGTATCCTTTAAAAATAACGTAAATACCGCACCTAAACTCAAGAATAATCCACTCGTCAGTGCAACGGTTGATTGAATAATTCCTGTTCTTAATTTACTTGTATCACTGCTAAAGCGACTAATTAAGTCTCCTGCAGATAAATCATTATATTTATAAATAGGTAGTTTTAGAAATTGAATAATTAAATTTTTCCTTGATTGAAATACTGCACTTTCTCCCATTAATTGTAAAAAGTAATATTGCAAACTGGAAATAATCGTTGAACCTACGGTAATAGCTATAAGAGTATATAGAGTGGGATTATTGAATAAATTTACTCCCTTTTGAGAGATTACTTTAGACAAAAGTTCTGGTTGTAATAACGTTAAAATAGACGTAAGTATTCCCAAACATAGAACGATTAAAAAATACTTTCTTTTATTTTCTATCAAAGCAAGTAAATCACGGAACTTTACGTTGGTCATGGTATCATTTACTTTTTCTATATCTTCAGTTATCATATGTTTACGCTCTTCATTTTTGTCATCTAGAGTTTTCACAACTCTTTCGTACGCAGATACTTCTTCTAGCTCTTTAATTGGATTTCCATTTACTTCCACCCATGCATGAGATCTAAAGGGATTCATAGCAAATCCAGTACACCAACTTGCACGTTTATTTAAAAGAAGTAAGAACATTATTACTCCTAATGATCTTTTTACGCATCCATCTTGATTCCTACACTTACGACTTACAGTACATATTGCATCACGAGCCAATACAACTTCATTTTCTGTAGCAGATAATTTCGAGTCACTTAACTTATTAATCAAAAATTCAATTCTTGTAGGCGAGATCTTTGTAAGCGGATAAGAGACTAGTAAAGCTATTTGTGCCAGTAATCTGTACTTTAGCTGAACATAGGAGTATGACTCTTGATTGAGTTGCATATCCATAATCTATATCCCTCCTTTTTTTAGAGACTGTATAAAATCTTTAACATCTTGTTTTGCAACATCGGTCTCAATGGAATACGCATCAGATATAGTGCTAACAATATCTTCTTCGTTTTTATTTTTAGAAAGTAACTCTAAAATTTTAACACCTACTTCATTTGTTTGAAAGTATATCCCTTGATCTTTATCAAATACAATTGCACCATTATCTTGTTTTATTATTTTTAGTCTTGTTTTAGATTCTTTATTAAACATAATTACAAACCTCGCTCATCCTTCATATACAATTTGATCTGCCTAATCCAACGTTCTACCGAGCATAACTTTTCAAAATAATCAATTTTATTCGGATTTCCCGCTGGTAATGACAGCTCTAATTTTAACTTTTCAACATCAACAATTCCCATTTTTACCAATTCAAATTGTTCTAACTTATGGAAGTTTTTATGAACTGCTTCTCTGTATCCACCATATAAAGCATCAGAATAATCGCCTTTAACCCCCCTGTTAAAAACTTCAATTGGTACGATCCCCTTCAATGCTTTTTGCAATACCGGTTTTGTTAATTTTGAACTAACTTTATATTTTGCTGGAATTTGAAGACAAATTTCTACTAATTTTTTATATAAAAATGGTGTTGCCCAATAAATGGAATTAGTGGTTAATTGAATTTGTCGCAATACTGATTTTTGAAATATTAAAGATTGAATCATTTGGAATGTTGTTCTATCAGTGATTATAGGTTCAGAATTGGAAAATAATAACGAGTTTAAAAAGCTTTGCGATTCTTTCTTTGATTTTTCGCTGAGCCAACTTGGTACCTGTAGGCTATCCATCCACCCTAGTTCTCTTTTGATAGATTCAGAAGATTCATTGAATATAACATCTATTTTTTTTGTCATAGTTTCCAAATATCCTCTATTGTCTAACAAATCCAATAGGCAACTAAAAAATGGCCTTCTCATTATCAAACTATATTTCAGAGCATAAAGTAGTCCACCTAAATTTTCCTGACGGACTATACTCCAGGGATTAGAAGGCATCGGTGTGAATAATTCATCACCACCAATACCTAGGAAATGAGTCGGATGTTTTTTACCTTCCTGATAAGTAATCACTGATTTTAAATATCCTTCTGAATCGGCCCACAGTAATGGAAAGCTTGGAATAATACCATTGATATATCCTTCTTCTATTGCAAATCTTTTCTCTGTTATTTCTATAGAGTCAAATTTTTTCAACTCCCTACCAAGATTTTTTGCAATAAATGTCGCCCATTTAGTATCACTATTGGCAGTAGCACTTGATTCAGCATGCAATATAGAGAAGTCAGGTATCATTTTATTCAATGTAAAAGCAATTGTCGCAGAATCAACACCTCCTGATACATCACTTGACACTTCATTTCCCATATTTAGATCATGATTAATGCTATTTAAAAACTCTTCTTTTATTTTAGTTATTAGTTGATTAAAATCTTTAGTGTCTACTTCATAACTTGGAACCTTTTTTTCTAAACAACCTTTTTCGGTTATTTCTAAATAGTTTAAAGGTTTTATATTTACTAGCTCTTCCCAGAGGCTAATTGTTTGAAATGGATAATATGGAAGTCCAAAAACAAATTGACTCGCTAAACGCTTCGTGGAAAGTTTTAATTTCAGATATTTTGCAATCTCTACAGAGGAATCGCTAAAAATTATATTTTTACTATTCTCAAACCAAGACAGTCTTGTATCTAAGTAAGGAGAAATAACATAAGTTCTATCAGCCATTTCAATAATAATTAAACCATTTATAACACACTCCTGAAGTAATGATATTGTTTCTTCAAAATTCCTGATAGCATTCTGTTCTATAATTGAGCATATTTCTTCGACATAGTCTTCCAAACAATAGATTTTTGTATTATTTACAGAAACGATTCTATATAAATTTTTAGTAAGGAATATTATTTTTTTATCAGAATATTTTTCAAAAAAATACTTATTTAGCATTATATTAACAACCTCAAAAATAAAAAACAAAGCATCTCGATATTCGTAGTTCTGGAATGAATATCAAAATACTTTATTAAAAATTATTTACTGTTGTAATACATAGTTCTAAGCTTAGAACTCAATTGTAACTCTTACAATTGCACGTCCACCAAAGACATCACGAAACTTACCAGTCCATAGACCTTTAGTGTCTTTTTTGAAAGTTGCAATTGATTCAAATGTTGGTTTGCAATATTTCATTTTAAACTCCTTCTATCATTTAGACTAATGCCAGAACCCATTGGTGTAAATGAAAAATAATTTTCAAGAGTTACCTCTTGATTCAATTAAATTCTACAATATGAATTTCGGAAAAATATCAGAAAATAAATGAAGGTTTAACATATTTCAAATATTTCTTGTCTTAACTCCGTGGATTATTTAGTTTTCACATTGATTACTATATCAACTTTATAAATATATCTGGGTAATGGATTATATTCTAATTAAAAATAAAGCCCTGCCACCAAATATATCTCTGAAGCTACCTGCAACTAATCCTGCTGTACCATTTTTAAAAGTAGAAATTTTTTCTATAACTGGCTTTGTATAATTCATTTATTTTCCTTTCTAAGTCAATTTTAATAGTCTAGACTGTTTGACTGTTAAAATAGTAACAAAGGTTATTCGGATTTTTTTCAGAAAAAACAAATTTATTAACAATTACTGATTTAAGCGAGCTTAAATCAAGGATAATTTCAAAATAAAAATGATAAAGTGACGCCACTATCCTTGTTTGGTTTAACCATCACCATCGACAAGCTCCAACTGATAAGGAAAATCTCCAAATTTCAACTGAGTGTTTTTTAGTCTAGTCCCTTATCATAATCCACTCTTGTTCTAGGGGCTGTTCTGTTCAATACTGCCACAAACGTTTCCAGTTTTCTGACGGTTTCTTCATAATGGTCAAGCAACTGACTGAGTTGGTCTTGATTATTGGAAATCTCTCGTTCGATTTGCTCCAAAGTTACACTATCTGTCAGATTGAGTTTGGAAAACTCATACCTTGCCAATCTTCTACGTTCGGAATCATGACTTTTAAGATTGATAAGTACTTCCGCCATCTTATTTAAGGTGGCGATTTTGTCGTTGAGTTCTGAAATGGTAACATCGTACGTCGCAATCTCCGCCACTAGCTCATCTTTAATATCCGTGTAGTCTCTACCTGTGATATTGAGTTCAATCAAAAGATTGACTTCTGTGATTTTATCTTGTAACTCTTTTAGATTTGGTCGCCTACGATAAGGCAAGCTTTTGCTGTCTTGTGTCAGCTGACGAATTAGGGCACGTCCTTTCATATAGCGGTTCTTATCAGAACTTTCCTTATGGTAGATGAAGTAAGATGAGGTTTCCCGGAGATGAACCTTAAACCTTTTTTCCTCCCCGTTCTCAATCTCATCCAGCTGATAATTGGGAATAAAAATCAATCCTTCTTTTTTCACACCAAAGGCTACCTTGATGAAAATGCCATCTTCAACTTCTTTGTCAACCTGATGAGGGGCAAGTTCCACTTCAAACTCATGAACAGCCTTGCGATTTTTGGAAAAAGTTTGATAATCTGATACAATACTCTCTACTTTCGATAACTTCTCCGACTGTTCTACGAGAAGTGCTTCGAAGTCTTCCTTGATATTATCACTCAGCTCAATGTCAGCGTCTGACCGTTCTGAAAAATAATCATGGAAGAAAGAGACATCATAAAGAGCTTTCTTGCTCACTTCTTGGTGCCCAAGAGAAATCGTATGATTATTTTCTGTCAGGGTAAATGTCACATTTTTCTGTTTGAGTTGAATGGCTAGCCCCAATTCTTTCGCTTGCTCTAGTAAGTCTTGTAGAGTTTTCACTCTGGGCAACAAAAATTGTAATCGTTGTTCAATGGCAGCTTTGGCAAATGCTTTTCGGAAGTAGTCCTCATCATAAGGTTCTCTACGATTAAGTTGGCGTCCTCGAATTGGTTTTGTCATTGCTCTATCCGTCATCATGAATCGACTATGTTTCTGACTAAAATCAATATAAACATGTAACTGCACCGCTTTTTCTAAAAAATCATCAAAGGACTTTGACTGCTGCATCAAAAAATAAAGGCGCTGCTTCAATTCAAATTTATGACTAGACTGCCTATATTTTTGATAGTCACGATACGAGTAACGCTTCTCAATAATTTTTGCTCCAGCCATTTTAGAAATGCGGTCTGAAATCATACGAAGGTTTCGTTCCAAGGCATAATTCCATATCAACTTTTTATCTGAATTGCGGTCAATAGCATTGATTAGGATGTGATTATGAACATGATCTTTGTCTGTATGAGTCGCTACGATGAAACGAAAACGACCTCCTGTTAATTCCATCATGGTCTCATAACCAATGCGGTTAATTTCTTCAGGTGTCAGATTATCCTCGGGAGAAAATGATTGGATGAGGTGATGGGCATGAATATTTTGTTGGTGTTTTTCTTGTCGGTCATTTCTAGATTCGTACAACTTGTCGTTATTGGTAAAGTTGACATTGTACATTTCTACCATTTCTTCATAGCTAGGAAAGTCTAAGTAATTGCTCATGCCAAAATCAGATACCAATTTCAAATTGTCCGTTTTATCTGGATTGAGAATATACTTAATCAAACGCCTGCGATATTTTTTACCATGTGTCGCAAAATGTTTAGTGACTACCATGAAACTCCTTTAATCTTTTCACTTCGACTTGAAATTCTTTTTCAACTTCCTTAATTAACTCTCCGACTCCTTTACTCAAGTCTTGTAATTGTTCCTGGGAAATCAGATGGCTTTGGTTAATAGCACGCGCAATTTGATTAATGTTATTTCCAATCCGCCTCAATTCAAAAACCAACTGCTCATAAGCGTCCGTGTTAATTGTCACAAAGGACATATTCGGATTCAGTAACACTCTTCTAGCATAGACTGAAAAATTTTGACAGTGACTCTTAGCAATTCGTTCATTCAATTGATGTAATTCTGAATCAGTTAGAAATACTTTTTTGAGATTGGTACGATAACGATAAACCATAGTAGCCTCCTATCTCATGTATTTTTCACGAAACTCACGACTGAGTGGTTGTACTTGATTGACTTCCGCAATCAATTCTTGAATGCAGGTCAATAAGATTGAAACGTGTTCTTGAGTCACTTGGTGATTTTCTCTTGCGACAACTAGAACTTCATGCACATCTCGACTAATTTGTTCAAATTTTTGAGACTGCCAAAGGGAAAACCAACTTTCAAAAATTCTATCCTGATAATTCTTTTTCAACAAATTTTGACGAAGAAATTCTGAGAAACTATCCAGTTTTTGTTCCCTCATCATTTCTTTTATCTGTTTTTCTTCTTGTCTCGTGATTCTAAATTGCTTACGAATCAACTTAATTTCTTGTCCCATCCTACTATCCTTTCAACATTATACTTGTCTGACAGTGTCAGGCTGCCTCACATTGTCAGTACGCTTCCTAAAGACTTCACTCTCTTCTTGTTCGGTCTTTGCGAGCTCAGGCATTGTGGTCACAATACCCAAAAAATCATATCGCCAGCCGACCAAAACCTTCCAGTTTTGACAGCCAACGATAAGATAACTTGGTGGCTTCGCCCCCAAACCCCCAGTAGAAAATCAAACTTTGATTTTCTTAGGAATGCTATTAGAATAACAAGGATGATTTGGAAAAGTTATCACATCCTAGAAATGAGGGTAAGAAAAAAGAGAGCTGGATAGCTCTCAAAAAACTCTATACAAATTTGATTTTCTCTGGAGAACCAAGAGATGTAAATATTATACTCTCTGGAAAGACATAGTTATGTTTAAAAATATAATCAATTAACATTCTAGTCGATTCTGGATAGTTTTTAAAATATTCTTTATAAGCTTTATCTCTATATATGACACTTTGTTCCATCACAGAAATATATGAGGTATTAGCATTACAGCTTGATTCTATACAATATTTCATAACATATTGTGACAAACTTTCTGAATCCACTCTAGTTTTATCTCCCTTTTTATCTAAATATTCAATAATTGTATTAACTGGTTCAATGATATAATGAGTTCGTCGAGCTTGTAAAATAATATCAGACCAGTTCTTTATATACTCTGGCGCTTGATTGCTTAAAAAATTTTTTAGATGTCTAAAAATAGACTCTATTAAACTAAATGTATAGAAACCATCAACTGGGAAATATGTTGCCAATACTGATTGACTTCCTAACCCGAGGAACATATTTCCAATATTTAAATAATGAGCATCCAATACCTGAGTCTGACATGCTCCCAATATCGTGACAACAGGTACAACTTTTATATTATTTTCTAACTCAATCATATCAATTTCATCATCGCCAATATGAAGTTTACCGATCTGATCTGATTGATTTCTACTCACTTCAGGCATACTACCATGCCCATAATAAATGAAAAAGGTTGTAGGATATTCATTCATAATACGAATGAAGTCAGTTTTATTTGTAACTTCATAGTAATTAACACAATGTTTAGGAAAATACTCTTTTAATAACTCTCCCAATTTTTTTCCATTTTTATATAATGTATCATTAGGGTTAAGTGCATTGATAATTAAAAAGGATACAGTAGCTTTTGAAATTTCTCTTTTAAAGTTAAGTTTTGCTGAATTTACTAATATATTACCAGGAATAATTGGCAATCTGCTGATTGATTTTATTAAACCTAAAGGAGTATCTTTATATTTAACCCATTCAATTGGTGCATCTGTAATGAATTTTATATGCTTTCCATGTTTAACAATAATATCAATAAAGCCATCATCTAATGATAACTTTAACTTCTCAGATATTTTATGGAAATTATCATTGAATTTTTCAATTTCTGATAAATCGGAATTCCTTTTTATATTATTAAACATATGCGAATACCATAAAGCAATATCTTTAGAGGGTAAGTTAGGCAAACGCACATACGGAGATTTTGTATCTAGAGTAAAATTAATAGATAGAGAGTCTAAAATTGAATTTTCTTTAGCTCTATCAGAAATTATTGATAGCATCTTTTCAATATCTTTGCTGTTCCCTTTTCCATAATATCCTGAAAAATCATATATCTGCCGAAGAATAGGTTTAGATAGTCGTAACTGAAACTCTCTATTTAGTAAATCAACAGTTGTTTTATTTACCATCGGCAATACAAATACCAAATCTGTGCGATAAACTATTTCGTCAAATTTTTCAAAAAAATAATCTGATACATTCAAAAAGTATTCTTCTAAAACATCTAAATCTAAATCGTCTGTGTTAATTGAATTATCCCATTGTTTTATTATATCAATAAGAGAATTTATCCCCTTTTCATATTGTGCAAGATATAGAATATATTTTTCTGTAATTAGAATCTTTAAATAAAATTTTATATCTTCTATAGCAACTTTTTCAACTTCTTCTTTGCTTTCGATATTTATGTTCCAAGGTTGTGGTTCCTGACGATTTTCAAATATAGATAAGTACAGACCTCTGTTACGATTTATTGCAATCTCCAAAGGTCTCAAAAAGTTCTTATGAGGTATGCTAATTGGCTCAATTTTTGTTTTATCAGAGATTGTAACTTTGTTAGCTATTATCTTACTGGCATTAATACTATTTTCTTTAACAATCAATTGTAGTTGGTTGTTAGGGATATCCTCTCCGTCTTTTAAAAAAATCACAGGTATTGTTATTTCTTGTATTTGCTTAAAAATAGGATCGTCTTTTAATTCTTCAGGAATGAAAACGCAGCCTAACTGAGTTTGCTTAATTGAATCTAAAATCCCCTCTGTATTTTTAATTAACAGCTCTATGTTTATATATTCAGTAATATAATTTTGTTCTTCAACAAATGAAGATAGAGGCCAAGGGAGAATTAACTCTTCAAGACTTTTAGGAAGATGGGCAAGTATATATCTTGATTGAGTGTGTGTTGCAATATTTCTATTGAAACGATAGGAAAATGTATCTCTTTCAATAAAATTTGGGTTACCGTGATTATTTGTAGTTATAAAATAACTTACAAATGGTATGTCAAAAAACTGTTCAGTCATATTTACTCCTTTACTTTATCTTCTTATATTTTGATATATCTAATTGCTTGACAAAATATAGATTCCCTCTCGTACGTGTACATGCAACATAAAATTTACTTTTAGTTTGTGAAGAAAGTTCATTTAAGCGATCAGCTGCGAATAATTTATATGTTGTTGGATTTAATACTACACAAACATTGTCATATTCAGAACCTTTGCTATCCCCCCAATTCTGACTTTTGCAATCATAATCATAAGATTTTTGATAAAAAAGTTTCATAACATTGTCATCTGTCATTATTGATTCTATTTTATCCTGTGAATCTATGAGAGTAATTTGGGCAGAATACTTCTCTTCTAGCTGCGATGAAATTTCAATAGATAATTTTTCAACAATAAAGTCACAAACTATTTTTGGGCAACGATAACTTTTTGACAAACTTGACAAATCAATTTCAAACCCTGAATCAGAAATAACTTTTATCCAATTATCAAAATTAGAATGAACACCTTTCCCCTTATTTCCTCGCCTTGAAGTACTAAAGGTTTTTTGATAAAAATCTCCAAGTAAAGACACTTCTGCATTAAGATTACTTAAACTTAGGAGCCAATCAAAATCATCTGATGCAAAATCCTGACACTCATCTACATAAATACAATCAAAAAATTTATCAATTCTCTCCAAATATGAATTATCAAATGGGATATTGTTCTTTTTATAAATTAACTCCCCCCTCATTAAAGACTTAGAAAGTTGATTCTGAATAATTCTACCAGTAATATCTATAGAATTATTGTCAATCTTTCCTTGAGTTTCATAGTCAAAGTTTATTCCTTTTGGTCGTTTCCCTAAATATGGCACTAAACAAAAACTATATAGAAACTCAAAGACACCAAAAATAAAAGTAGACTCAGGAATGTAGCCAAATTTGTCAATCAGCTTTGCTCTGATTGTATTCTGGTTCGTCTCTGTGTACGTGAGGATAAGATTTCTTTTTTGAGGATCAATACTTTCAATTATTTTAGTTGTTTTGCCACTTCCAGCAACCGCATGAATCAATCTTTTATTATCCATTCAATCGCCTCTTTAATATAATTAGGTATAATAAATTTTTTGCTTATATTATCAGTTTCCAAGTGTTCTAGTAATCTCAATGCAAATTCAGCCTTTTCTCTGAGCATGTATCCTTGTAAATCTTTGGATTTAGTTAAACCTGAAGAATCTAACAAAGCTTTGTTATTTTTATAAATACATATTTCAAATGTTTGATTATCATTATCTAAATCAGAAGAAACTTTTATATTCTGGAATTGCTGATATGAACTGTACTTTGACTGTACATTTCCTGCATAATCACTATCGTTATCCGTAATTACTACCACCTTCTTATCTACAAAACAAGCAGCAATTTCTAAATACCTTTCAAAACTTAATCCATCTACAGAAATAATTGATACATTAAGATCCTCAGGCTTTTTGGAATGAATCATTTCAAAAAATTTTTCCATTAAAATATATTCCGCATTCCCTTCAACAAGTATAATCTTCTTACCGAGAGTAAAATTTAATAAATTCTGATTAGTAGATTTTTGGAAAAATCGTATCGTATCTCTATTCAGTCCTTCAAGTTTAGATATCTGACCATTGTCTAAAAAATGCAGATTATCAACTCCTAATCTTGAAGCAATCATATTTGAATGTGTTCCAATAAAAACTTGAACTCCAGTATTTGAACTCAACATATTGACTAATTTCTGGAGATTTTGGAAACTCAAATGATTTTCAGGCTCTTCAATAAGTAGTATTTTAACTGTTTCCTTGAGGTGACTATATGCATTCTCTACCCCTAATAATACCTTTTCACCCTGCCCTAAATTTTTTATATCTACACCATTTTTTACGGCTGATATTGAATCTCTAAATGAATTTTCTGATTCATCAAAATGAAGTTGGAATTCTGAACCATTCTCCTTCAATAATTCGTCCTTCCTTAAAGTATGTAAAAAATTAAGTGAATTTATCCTGTACTGATGATTAACTTTTGCCCTATTTTCTGCTGATATATTATCTAAGTACACCTCATGGATCCGTTTTTGAATTTCTTGTTGTGTATCAATTAGACTGGTATTTACTATTGAATGTATAAACTTATACGGTTTATTATATGAAGAGTAAGATTTTCCTGAAAATGTCAAAAATTCAACTCTATAGAATTCAAATGGAAAAACTGTCCAATTACTATCATTTAAGACGGAGTTCATTTCAGTAATATAATCTTGATTGGGAGTTATTTTTAATGAAAGTCCAAAAGCTTTGATATTTTGAGAATTATGTTTCCCTTCAAGATTAAAGTTAGATGAAATTTCAGTATTTATCCCATCAAAAAAAATTTCTATGATAACCTCAGGGAGCTGCTTGATATCCTTTGTACTCATAAATTCTAAAATTGCTTCTTGATTAAAGATATTAGCCAAACTGCTTCTTTCAATCAGACTGTGGCTACCACTCAGAACCAATCCTATTGCGTATAACAATGTCGACTTACCCGCACCATTCTCCCCAACAAAAATATTTATATCTGAATTACAAATAAAATCAACTCTTTTATAACGTTTAAAATTTTGTAAAATTATCCTAGAAATCATATATGTCCCCTAACATCAATTAGTATAAACTACTCAACAAAATTATATCATACTAATGATAAATGGTACTTAATCACCACTATTTAATAACCAATAATCACGTAAATATAGTTCTTGCTTGCATCTTAAAAATTTTTTGATATAATTGTTGCATAATAAAGCAACAGGAGTTTTAGCTTATGTTTTCTGGTAGCCGTCTAAAAGAATGTAGAATGGAAAAACACTATTCTCAATCTGAGCTAGCTAATCTATTAAAAATTAATAGAGCGTCATACAACAAATGGGAGACTGGTAAATCTGTTCCTAATCAAAAAAATCTCTCTACCCTTGCAAGGATACTTGATGTTCCAACAACCTATTTTGAATCGGAATACAAGATTGTGAATACCTATCTCCAACTCTCTACGGAAAATCAAGGAAAGGTTGATGAGTATGCTGATGAGTTACTTCAAAAACAACAATCACAAGAGAAAGTAATTCCTCTTTTTGCAGTTGAAGTCTTATCTGATGTTTCACTTTCTGCTGGTCTTGGGGAATCGCTCTTTGAGGAATACGAGACAGAAACCGTCTATGCTGAGGAAGAACAGTATGGTTATGATATTGCTGCTTGGATCAAAGGAGACTCTATGGAACCAATCTATCTTGATGGCGAAGTAGCCCTTATTCGTGCTAGCGGTTTTGATTATGATGGTGCCGTCTACGCCCTATCCTGGAATGATTCTGTCTATATCAAAAAACTTTATCGAGAAAAAAATGGTTTTAGAATGGTGTCACTCAACGATAACTACCCGGATAAATGGATTCCTTATGAAGATAATCCTCGTATCGTAGGGCTTGTTGTAAGTCACTTTATGCCAGTTATAGGAGCCTAAGAATGACAGTTAATGTTAATGAAATGATTTATCTCAAAGACAATCGTATCTATTTTACACCCTACCTCAAAGAGTATGACATTACTGATCATATTCAGGAACTGATGGAAGAATTAGAAATGCTTAAAAGAGGATAAGATGATGGGCTATATCGATTATTCAAAAAAACCTCAGTCTGATATAGCTTTCGTTGACATGAAATCGTTCTATGCTTCAGTTGAATGTGTGGATAGAGGATTGAATCCCCTCCATATCTCTCTCTGTGTCATGAGTCAAGCAGATAACGCTGGAGGCTTAATTTTAGCCTCTTCTCCCATGTTCAAAAAAGTTTTTGGAAAAAATAATGTTGGACGTGCCTACGATTTACCTTTTGACATCAGCACAAGAAAATTTGACTACTATAATGCTAAACGTCAAGGCTTAGACATATCACCGCGCTATATTTCCTATATTGAACATTGGGCTAAGCGAACGCTTATTGTTCCACCACGTATGGATCGCTACATCGAAAAAAATATTGACATTCAACATATTTTCCAAGATTATGCGGCTCCTGAAGATATTCTCCCCTACTCCATTGATGAAGGAGTTATTGATTTAACCTCCTCGCTCAATTACTTTGTAAGTGATAAACAGATGGATAGAAAAGCAAAATTAGATGTAGTCTCTGCCAAACTACAACATGACATCTGGCAAAAGACTGGTATCTATTCTACCATTGGTATGAGTAATGCTAACCCATTATTGGCCAAACTTGCTCTAGACAATGAAGCCAAACGAACACCTACTATGCGTGCGAATTGGTCCTACGAAGATGTAGAAACAAAAGCTTGGTCAATTCCTAACCTAACTGATTTTTGGGGAATTGGTTCTAGAACCGAGAAACGCCTTCATAAACTAGGGATTACCTCTATCAAGGAACTTGCCAATAGCAATCCTGATCGATTGAAAAAAGAATTTGGAAAGGTTGGACTCCAGTTGTGGTTTCATGCTAATGGTGTTGACGAGAGTAATGTTCATCAACCCTATAAACCAAAGTCACACGGACTTGGCAACTCTCAGGTGCTACCTCGTGACTATGTCAAGCAGCGTGATATCGAGATTGTTCTTAGTGAAATGGCTGAACAAGTTGCCATCCGAATGAGGCGTGAACATCAGAAAGCTACTATTGTTTCCATCTTTGTGACCTACTCTAAAACAGAAATGAAACAGCCAATCAACGCTCAAATGAAGATAGAACCCACTAATCATACACGACTGCTTACCGATACCGTGCTAACGCTTTTTCGTAAAAAATACACGTCAGGAGCCGTTCGGGGTATTGCAATCAATTACTCAGGATTTGTCGATGAAAGCTATGCCTTAATCTCATTATTTGATGATATCGAAGCAACCGAAAAAGAAGAAAAGTTACAACAAACTATTGACCATATTAGAGACCAATTCGGTTTTTTAGCGGTTCAAAAAGGAACTGCCCTCTTAGACAGTTCCAGGAATATTGCAAGAAGTAAACTAATAGGAGGCCACTCAGCAGGTGGCTTGGAGGGATTACAATGATTGACCGATCATACTTACCATTTCAATCTGCAAGAGACTATCAAGACGTTAACATGCAAAAGTGGATGGGGTTCTTTTTATCGGAACATACCTCTGCCTTATCAGATGATGATAAGCAAGTCAGCTACCTTTCTGACCTATCGCTGAATCAAAAATTAATGTTACTCAGTCAGAGTTACGCTAATCAATTGACCATACAGGTGACTAGAAAACAGAAAAATGACTATCAAACTATTATCGGAACCATTCCGACTCTTTCAACAAATGAGGTCATTCTAAAAACCAATGACGGACATATTGCTATCGCTTTAGAAGATATTATGGCTATCACATTAGTTGAGGAGGTCTACCATGAATCAGCTTGACTTTTATAAAAACGAATTACAGATGGACTACTTCAGTGAAAATTACCGTAAATTTGAACGTGACTTCTATCGCTACTCAGCACTTGATACACCACTGACTTTTCTAACAGATGATATCATGTTAGCAATGGCGAAATCTGCTAAAAACTATTTCAAGCTCAATAAAGAAAATGCTAAAGACAATCGTGATCATTATTTCATCTTTGACATAGAAAACCTAAATGATAGTAAATTGACAAAAAAATATGTGTATCAGCGAACAGCAAGCATCAGACAAAAAGATTAGGCCTTCATCACAATGCCTAATCTTTTTTACTCATTTTTAGGTTTCTTCACCTGCCTAAACTGCTCTATCCGCTTTTCAAGTTGCTCAGTCTTCAATTTATTCTTAGCTTCAGTTATGGTCTCATCTAATATAGGCTCCTTTAGCAATATTTCAGGAGACTTTTTTTCATCTTCGATAGTTTGACGTGTAGCGTCAAAAACGACATCTAATAATTGGTTGACCTTATGTAAGTCAGCTTCAGACATTCCTGATAAGCGATGAATGAGACGTTTAAAACTATCTTGATTTTGCGTTTGCTTTTTGAATAACTTCATCTTATCTCCTTATAAAAAGCAGCCCTTGTAAGGACTGCCTCACTTACAAGTCATCAATAGCTGCTGAAATGGATTGTAATTTCTTATTTTGCTTATTTTTGTCATCAATCAACTGTTGCAACTCTTCGATTTTCTTCTGACTTTGAAGAATGTCTTCATTATTCTGAGCCATCACATCAGCTAGATGTTGCTTGTAGTCGTTTGTAATGTTAGAGGAGGACACCTCTTTTGGTGTGGATTGCTCTTGAGTTTTTGGTTGTGAAAGGGATTTCTCCTTAGCTTTTTGTTGTTCCATTTCAAAGGCTGCCACATAGTCAACGTCTTCAGTGCCCTCTTGGTTTTCTTTATGAAATAGTGCTGCAATCTTCGCACGTTCTTCCGATGAAGATGTCGGTGTGTTATCATCTAAGGGTTGGTCAAAGGTCCAGTCTTTTGTCATGTATTATTCCTCATTTCTATTATCTGATGGTATTGGTTTTTGTTCATCTTGGCCAAAGGCTTGCGTCAATGCTTCATCAAATGTCCAAGGACTGTTTTGTTGGCGTTTGATAAAGGCTTGATACATCGCTGTTTGTAATTGACTGCGATAAGTTTCTAGTTTTTCCGTTTCTTTCGCAACTTTTTCCTCTTGCCTAGCCACTCTTTCAGCTAGGCGTTCAATCACACTCATAGGGTGTCCTCCTTATCACTTTCTAGATTAAGCTAAGAAACTTGATTTTGTTATCACAACTCTAAAGCGGTATTTTTTCTAGATGGAGGGTTACTACTTAAAACTTGTAACTTGGCCGATTGGATCACATCTTTTAGAGAATAATTATTTTGATATTTTACAATATCATTCCAATCTGCTTTAGTTTCCAGTTCCTGTAATGGTGGACAGTCTGTTTCAGTGGGAAGTCCTTTCTCAGATAATTTCTGACAAAAATCTCTCCCAGCTTCATCATTGTCAACAGCCAAGGTTAATAAGCCTGGGTGCGTCTGAAAGAAGGTAATCGTCTCTTGTATAGCATGAAGGTAATGCGTTAATCGACTTGGTTTGACAGTATCTAAAAACTCAAGTTTGCCTTGTTCCTCAGCTGCTAATCGTAAAGTCTGATACGCAATCACAGAGAGTTTTAAGCCTTCCATAGAAACCAAACGAACATCTGATAACTGCTTCTGATGGAGTTGATAATAACTCATCATATCAATCACCGATTCACAAAAGATAAGGCGTTTCGGTTTTCCAATATCAAAGCTCATCCCTATATAGCCATGAGAGTCTTTCATGATTTTCTTGAGGTAACCTCGATCATGTCTCTGATTATCTTTGACAAGCCCTTGAAGACTTGCCCCCTCTAGTTGGCCAAGATGATTGTAACTCTTAAAGACAAGGACTGATTCTTGAAAGGTCTTTGTCTGGTAATGAGCCTGTGCTAATAGACCTTGTCTGCCAAAAGCATTGATAGTGTCATCACTTAAACCACGAATATCATTTAAGTAAGTTCGTGCTTGGTCAAATGGTTCTTCTCTTAGATAATAACGAAAGGGTTGGTAAGTCTCTTCGACGATTTTAGCTTGTTCAAAGTCTCCAGTTTCAAGGTAAGACAGGGCTTTTTTAAAAGACACTCCTGTCATTAACTGAACAAAATCAATCACATCTCCCTGTACGTCACGTGAAAACCATTTAAAGGTATTGGTATCCGCAAAGATCCGAAAGGAATCGTGTTCTGGATGTTCATAGACTTGCCCTGATAGGTGTTTAAATGAATAACCTAGACTTTCTGCTACGTCTAAAATCGCCTTTTGTTTCATTCTTTCAATTCTTGTCATCTCATCTCCTTATCAAAAAAAAGCAGAAGATGAACTCCTGCTAGTTGGTCTCACTTGTAGTAGTGCCTTGAATCTTTGGAATGCTTGAATTTACTTCATCAGAAGACTCTTTCAAGTCCTCTAGCTTACCTTTCCAAATGGTTACCTGATTGACAAGGAGTTTATCTGACAATTTGGCATAAGATAGTTTAAGAGAAATCGTTTCTGTCTGTGTACTTTTCTGAGCCTTGTCACTGACATCTGACACGTAAACAACCTGATAAGACACTTCCGCAAAAGCTTCATTTTCTTCTGCATTAACATAGATATTGGCAGACTCAAAGCGATAATCCAACATATAGTCTTTATAGACTTGGTTGATGGAATCTTCTTGACGAGCTACTTCTTCCTTAAAGGCAGAATCTGTCATATAGGGTTTAATACGGTTGTTATTCTCGCCCAGCTTTTCCTTAGTATAGTATTGGGTGAGAAATTCCTTGACTAACTCATCAGAGAGGACACTTGCCTTCTCTTTTTCTTTCTCTTTGGTCAGTAATTTTTTAGCCTCAGATTGGATTTGTTTCTGCGTGTGATTGGTGACAGACTGAGAACCAATGGTGTAACCCATCATCACCATAAAGCTAGTCACAGCTAGACCTCCTAAACCAATCAATAGCCGAGCCTTCATTTTATTTAACATCACTAGTGCTATCTCCTTTTTCCATAAGATAGCACCATGATAACAAGATGGACTTGGAAAAGTTATCACAATAAAGAAAAGGACTACCTAACTTAGGTAATCCCATTACGTCATGCCATCCGACTTCTAACAACTTTTCTAACAAGTCCAAAGACAAGTAAAAGATTAAAAATAATATAGAAAGTGGTAAAGCTCAAAATACCATTGGTGGCTAAATCTTCCACATAGAGGTATCGTTCTGTAAAAAAGAGGTAAATTCCATAGACTTCTGTGAAAGCTAAAAATCCGATTAATCCAATGACAAATAAGCTTCCAAGCATCTTCGCAATCTGGTAGAGGACAAGCAAAATCAGCCCTGTTGCTGCGATAATGAAAAGACTTTGAATAATTTGTTCAATCATATCTGTACCTCTTTCTACGCTAATTGCTTGCAATAGTAGTCAGCCTGTCCCTTATCTAGATTATCAAGTTGTTCAACCAGGTCAAGATACTCTTCTTTGGTCACCTCATCTAAGTCTGGAAAATCATTCTCACGAGTCGTGATAATAACTTCTAATTGACCAATAATTTCTCGCTTTGAAAAGCTATAATCAAGGGTTTCATCCTCATACTGTTCCTTTAGGTCTTGATAGTTAGCCCTATCTTCGGAGCTTGTAAAACCTTGTGCTAACCATTCTTCTAATTGGTAACGTATATCTTCTACTGTCTGGGGCATAATTAATTCTCCTTTGATGATTTCTTAATGTCATTTTACCGCGTTCATTATTTTTTGTCAGCCTTTTTCTTAAAAATCAAGCGAAAGTTGTTGGTCGTGTTGCGGTTGGATCGTTTCATTGAACTTAGCTAGGGCTGCATCAATTTCCTCAACCTCTGCTTCTTGTTCAACCAAAGGGGCAAGGATGTCATATTTCGCTTTAACCAGCTGATAATCTTCTTCTTTTGGAAAGACCTTCTCTACTTCAACCCTTGCGACTGCTAGCTTATCTTTTAGATTATTGGCCATTTCTTCAGTCTTTTCTTGGTCGTCTAAGATATGGTCTATGGCATTAGTAATGCGTTGAATGGTTCCCACATCTGATTTCAAGTCTAAAGAGACAGAATACTGGTTGCTACCTGAAATGGTTAAAGACACCATATCTGGTAAGGGCTCACTAGGACTTCTGGTTGCCATTTTAAGCTCAAACTCTCTAAAGGTCGCAAGCGTTCTTACTTCTTTGGTTTCAGAACGGTTATAGGTAATGAGTTTACGTAGATAGTCTCCAGCTTCTGCACGGTTATCCATCATCTGATTATCAAATCGCATGGCAAAATCTTGTGAATTAGTTCCTAAGGATTGGGCAATATCTCGGTCATATTGACTAAGGCGTTTCTCAAGGGCAGGGAGGTTCTGCTCACAGTAAGAAATGGTATGACGATACTCATCTTTAGTGCGATGAAAGGCACGCTTTTGATTGTCCAATACCGTCAACTCATTCTCTAGTTCCATTTTTAGTTTGAGATAAGGATTACCTGTCGCTAAAGCCTTAAAGTCTGAAGCAGTCATGGTTTGTTCATCAATGTCTTCTGCCGACCGTACTGGGTCTTTAGAGGTCATGATTTGCGTGATGTATTTGAGTTTATTCTCCTGTGTTTGCCAGAGGTAGTTATCGAAGCTCCCTTTCGTAATGTAATGGTAAATATCTACCTCTTGGTGCATATTGCCTTGACGAATTAACCTACCATTGCGTTGGACAATATCAGAGGGCCGCCAGGGAACGTCTAAATGGTGGACAGCTTTCATACGTGATTGGACGTTTAATCCTGTTCCACCTTTTTCCGTAGAAGCCATGAGAATCCGCACTTCCCCACTATTGACCTTGCGTGACAGAGAGTTCTTTTTCTCATCCGTATTAGCGTCATGGACAAAGGCAATTGCTTCTTTGGGAATCCCTCTATCCACTAAGAGGTCTTTCAATTCATTGTAAACATCAAACCCTTCTTCCTTGCTTTTAGGGGTACCAATATCAGAGAAAATCATCTGGGTAGCCTTATCAAGCTCACCCTCACGGTAAATGCGTTCCACATTGTCCACTACTTGAAGAATCTTCTGATTGTCCGATAAGGTATAGGCTGGGTCAATGAGACGCATGTCAATAGCTAGTTTTCTAGCTTCCCCAGTTATCTTTAACATGTTATCGACACTAGGGTCAACGCTGCCAGACTTGATAGCGTCTGAACGGTCAACCAACTCTTCAAGGTAGTATTTCTGAGCTTCCGTCAATTCGCTCTCCACCGCAATAACTTTAGCTTCAGGTACAGGTAAATCAAGCATATCTGAGGTCTGAATATCAGCTGTTTCCTTATAAATCCGCATGAGTTCAGGCAGGTTCACAAACTTCTTAAAGCGTTTCTTGGGTTGGTATTTATCCCCTGTTGGGGCAAGTTCCATAGAATTCTCAATATTCCCAAAAGCTCCCACCCATGAATCAAAATTTGAGACCTGGTATCGTTCCAAGACATCTGGTTGAATATAGCTCATCATGGTATAGAGTTCACTAATAGAGTTAGAGACTGGTGTTCCTGTCGCAAAGACCACATTACGATAGTCGTGTTCTCCTTGAACCTGTCTCACTTTCATCTCCATATCCACGTTCTTTTTAGAGGTGGTGTTGGTAATCCCTGCCACATTACCTAGGCCTGTAATGGGGCGAATATTCTTGAAATGGTGAGCTTCGTCCACAAAGAGAAAGTCAACCCCAAGGTTTTCAAATTCAATAAAGGTATCTCGCTCCAGTTTTTGGAGTTCTTCTAATTGGTGTTCCAACCCTTTGATAGAACGCTCTGCTTCTTTTACGGTATAATCACTGTCGCTACCTTGCTTAATTTCTCGTAATTGGTTCAGCTTATCTTGGATATAGGTGACCTGTTTTTCCTGACTCATGGGAATTTTCTCAAACTGGGAATCCCCAATGACAATGGCATCGTAGTCCCCTGTGATAATCCGTGAGACAAACTGCTTACGTTTGGCTTTCGCAAAATCTTTCTTGGTCGTCACATAAACATTCTTCGTTGGGAAGAACTTCATGATTTCTTGGCCAAACTGAGCGGTCAGACTAGACGGCACCACATAAATAGGTTTATGCACCATACCGAGCTCCTTCAATTTGAAGCCTGCCCCAAGCATGGTTAAGGTCTTACCTGAACCCACTTCATGAGCTAGAAGTGCCCTTTTTTCTTCCACAATCCGTTGAATAGCATTCTTTTGGTGAGGGCGTAAGGAAATATTCTGGGCAAGCCCATCAATGGTTAAATGACTGCCATCATAGACTTTTGAGACTGTACGATTATAAAGGCTATTATAAGTCTCTTCAATCATCTGTTGCACCTCTGGGTAACTAGCCACAAAATCTTGGAAGAGTTCTTGAAGTTGTGTTTCCTTAGCACGAAGAACCGTTGTCTTCTCCACGTCCGTCACATGCTTTTTCTTATCCCCATCTTCTACTTGTTTGGTGATGGTTGGTTGATTGGAATTAAGCAGGTTTTCAAAGATTTTTCGGCCACTATCATAGCGTGACCCAGACACACCTAGACTCCTATCCATTGCGGTTGAATATCTAAAGGCAAACTTGGATTGGTAGGAAAGAGTGCCATCAATTGGACTGACTTCAAGAACAGTTGCTACTTCTTGGTCAGTCAAGTCAAAAGTTTGTCCCATAAAGGTTTCTTGGGCAAATTTCCCATAAACAGCTAGAGGAATCCAACGTGAACCAATCCGATAATCAATATCAGCCAAGGTCACACGTGGCGGTTTAACATCTTCTAAGAGACCTTGATAATAGACCCAAGGAAAATCAGAATTATCTTCTTTAATGAGTAAGTCCACAACCTCTAACTTAGTCATCACATCCCCTGATAAGAAATCCTGCCGAGATTCATAGACCACTTCCCTATCGTTTAGATAGCGTTCTGGGTCTGGAATAATAGCGTCTCCTAATTCTTCAATCAAAGACGCTTTAGAGTCTGTTTGATAAATAGACATCATGTAATCCAAATCTACACCACGACCATCTGCTAGACTAGAATTGAGAGCGTCAAGGGCAGAAGAAACTGCCGTCACTTCCTTTTCAGGACGAACCAAGGCTTTCTCAAAAGCCAGAGACTTGGTATAGATAACTATTTTCCCACTTGGATCAAGTCCTTCATCTTCCAAACTCGCAAGGAGCGAATACTTATCATCACTATCAAAGATGTTACGGTTCACAGCACTATTCAAGTACCCAAAGCGTTTCACAAAACTATCATAGGTTTGATTGAGTTTTCCAAGTAAGTGTGCAAACTCTTCCTTGTCATAATCATAGTAACGTTGAATGGCGATGACCTCTTGGTAAGCATTACGAATATCAACCATCCCTTTAATTCTTGCCACTTCTTTCTCAGACAAAGGAGCTTCATAAAAGACGGTCTTTTTGAAATACCCCTTAAATCGCCCACGTTTGGTGGCTTCTTCAGTCACATAAACATCAAGAGCAGTGCTATCGGTGACTTCGAGGTCATTAAAGCGGTCAATTTGTTTTTGAGAATGCTTGGTATCCCAAGCCTTAAAGGTCCCCTCTTCGTCCACATAGTAGCTAATCTCCTCAGTTTTTGTCCCTACACGAATGTCCTTATGATCACGGTAGTAAACCGTAGAATCCTTATAACCAAAACTATAACGATCTAAGCTTTCTCTGATTTCAGGTGGAATAGAAGTATCAACGACCTGTTTTTTCATCACATCAGGAGTGATAAGGATGTCAGAGTTATCCACCACTCTAGGGGCTTTAACCTGTTTAAGAGCCATCTGAACATCTGCTAGCAAATTATCAGAATTGCCTTTCACAGAAAGTGTCCCACCGTTAAAGTTTCTAACCTCATAGGACCCAAGAACCTGACTGTTGTATTCCCCATCAAAGTAAGGATTCAGCCAAATACGATCATCCTTGTCATAGCGAATAGAACCTGAAAAAGCTAAATCATCTGCCACATATCCCTTATCCATATGCTTCTGGAAGAACAACATATCTGTTGTGACATTGGTGCCTGCAATGGCCTTAAAAGCGCTATCTGGTAAACGCACACCACCAAGAAAATCAGCCATCTCACGAATGTCCTGGAGAATGTTTTCTGTCCGTTTGTCCATGGTTCCTGTGGAGGAAATCATAGCGACTTGCCCACCATCATGCACCAAATCAAGGGATTTTTTAACAAAATAATCATGAATCATATAGGGTTTATCATAGCGACTATCCGCAATCCTGATATTGGCAAACGGTACATTTGAAAGAACCAAATCAAAGCTATTGTCATTAAATGCAATAGTCTCAAAGCCCTTTACTTCAATGTGGCTATTCGGATGAAGGTGTTTAGCAATTGCCCCTGTAATCGTGTCTAACTCTATACCATACAACTCACTATTTTCTCTCAGGTGTTTAGGCATTGCCGCAAAGAAATTCCCCGTTCCCATCGAAGGATCTAGCACTCTTCCACCTGTAAAGCCATCTCGTTCTAGTTTATTCCACATCTCACGAATCAAGAGAGGGTCTGTGTAGTAAGCGGTCAGAGAGGACTGTTTCATGTCTGAATACTCTTTCTCTGTGACTAGCGTTTTTAATTCCTCACGTTCCTTAGAAAACTTTGGGTTGTACTCGTCAAAGAACTCGTTAGCTAAGCCTCCCCAGCCCACATATTTAGCAAGGAGTTCTTGTTCACTAGGTGTGGCTTGACGGTGTTCAGATTCAAGACTTTTCACCAAACGAACAGCAGCCACGTTGGTTTCAACCTTATCTCTTGTTGTCTTAGGGTAAAAGTCTGTTAGATCTTCTGGGAAGTGAAAATCAGTGGCCGGGGGCGTCTCAGTGACTTCTGGTTCCAACTCATCTTCTGACAATGCTTCTTCTTGTTTAGCCTCTCTCTTATTTGATGTTAGAGATGTTGTCACTTGAGAAACCGCCTCTTGAGATTCTTCCATATCCATAAAAGAAAAGAGGTCTAATTCTTGGCTAGGTTCTTCCACTTCCTCTTTTTCTTCGACAGAAGGAACATGAAGAGCTTGAGTGATGTCTTCTAGTGTCCGTAAGAAAAGAACTGGATTTTGTTCAATCACATCTGTGAAATCATTTTGTAATTCAATCCGAATCAGGTTATTAACGCCTGACTTCTCAATGGCCATTACCTGAAACTCTTGCCCCTTATAAGTCACAATCGAAGCAATCGGGTAACGGTTAAGGGCTTCCTCTACGATAGGATTTTGAGGGAGTGATTGAGTCATGATTTCAAGTTTTGTTTGTGAGACGTGTTCTCGCCATTCTCTAAAGGACAGGTCAGGTTGGGACAGTTTGTCCCTTTCAAAGGTTCTAGCTTCTTCAAGAGTGAGTTCTTCATGTAAGAAGGCGTAGGCAATAGGTCTTGCTTCTTCTAAGTCTAGCTGACTCGTCAAGAAAAATTCTGCCTTGTCATGCGTTAATCCCATCTGAAGCAATTCTGTCGCAAGGGCTAATTGAGTGACGGTTGCCTTAGGATAGCCCCCTAATAAGGCTAGGTCGGCATTATTCAAATGAAAACGCCCTGCGGCATCTATCAGTATCCCACGTTGTTGCTCATCAACGTCAGCTAAGTCTATCCCTAAACGAGTCAGTTTTTCGGTATTTTCAGCCAAAATGGTTTGACCCATTTCAGTTAAGATCACTTCTTCTTGAGGTGTTAGGGGACGTTGCAAGTCATAGACTGTCCCATCAGCTTCTAAATAGGTTAAGAGGCTATCGTCTTCATAGATTGGAGTCACTTCCATTTCATGATCAAACTCCCCACGTCTCAAGTTTGGTAGTTTTGGACGGCTATTTCGCACTTGGTCAAAGTGACTTAATATCTCAAATTTTTGGGACAAGTTTAGATGTTCATAGGCTGGTAAATGTTCTGTTTGCCCTGTTAGTAAATCTAGTTGTGATAACTCTTCCTCATCAAGACTTGCAATTATGATTAAACCCTCTTCCCGAAAGGTGATGTCCTGAGAAGGTTCTGGAACTACTTTTTCTTCAACCGCCTCCTCTCTTTCCTCTACCGTTTCCTGGGTGCTTACCCATTCAGGTTCATAGGTGAGAAGAAACTGTTCAATATCACGGCTAATTCGGTCAGACAAATTATTGGCCACTCGGTAGACATTGACCAAATTAGCAGCTCTGCCTTTTTTAAAAAGAGAAGCTACCGAAATGGATTGATAGGCGCCTTCTTGGTCTAAGAGCTGAAAGCGAGTGGCTAGGTTAAAGAGGGCGACTTCAATCACCAAGGCTTTCTCATCACTGTTTAACTGAGGTAACTTCTTTAAGCCAGCCTGACCAAAGGTCTGCGTGTAGCTGCTTAGGTCTGTTGCCTCGTCAAAGGGGCTTGCCTCTACAAAAGCAGAAACTTCTGTTTCAAAGCGAACCACTTGAACAGGTGAAGTGACTACTCCTCTTTGGGTTGTAAAATTTTGGATAAGGCTATCCCAATCCTCATCAAAATGGGCTGCTTGATAGCGTAAAAAGGATTCCAAAAGAATCTGGTCACGTGGCAATCTTGCCCGCAACATCTCAAGTAATTGTTCTTGATTCATACGTTCCTCCAATTAAAAAAGGAGCTGAGAGGTATTCTCAGCCCACTGCTTTAGTCTAGGACCAAGGCTCTTTGGTCTTTTTCTTGTGGCAACTTTTCCATCAAAGTTGTCACATACTGTCGTAAGAAATGGCTTTTCTGGTCTAACAAATCCTTCTGCAAGGCGAGATAAGTCACATCTCCAAAATAATCTTGACTCGTTAAAGACAACTCCTTTTGGATAATGTCCTGCAAGGTTTCTAAGGTGAGAGATGAATAATCCTCCTCATTCAAAACCTCATACTGAGCAAGGGACTCAGAAATATTGTTGGACGCAATCACTTCCATAATGAAACTAGCTCCCTCACCTGTTCGATAGAGTTTATCCAAGAGGTCCGTCATTTCTTCTTGAATCTGTCTCTGAGAACCGTCTGCTCTTAGGCGCAGGTCATCACTGACTAAAGACAAGTCATCAATGTCCCTAAAGTCTTGATAGAGCGTATCAAGAAGTGACTTGTTTTGAATGTTTAGCTCCATGGCTAAAAAGGCTTTGACCATGTCTTCATAGTTTTCTCGTGCCATCTCAGAAAGGGCTCTAGAAATTGTGTCATAATTTCAAGCCATAGCTTCTCTCCTTACCTTGTTGAATCGGATTCAAATCTTGTTGGACTTCTTCAAGGTCTGTCAGTCCATCACTATCCGTATCACTGCTAAAAGGGTTGGTCCCTAGAGCTAACTCCTGAGCATCCGTTAAGCCATCTTGGTCTGAATCCATTGTATAAATGTTTTTGAGTTCCATTTAGTTGTCCTCCATTTTGCGTTTAGAAAGTCCGTAAGCCAAGCCAAGAAGAAGTCCTCCACCGACAAGCGCTAAGAGGGATTGACTCTCCCCTGTATTTGGTAAGACACTTGCTGGAACTGGTGGTTCTTGCGTTGGAATAGGTGGTTGGGGTGGTGTTGGTTGATTCGGAGTTGGTGCCTCTGGTTCAGGAGTAGTTGTTTTAACTGTGTTTGAACTGATGGTGTAGCCATTGACGGTATGTAGTACCGTATTTTCTACTTTACCTGAAGCGATTCGTTTCATTTGCAAGTAAACATCTGCTTGAAACTCGGATTCTTCTGCTAGTTTTTCAAGGAATTCCTGATCAAAACTGATGGTAACCGTTCCTTTTGACGTGTCGACCTGTTGTAGCGTGTACTTAGTCACTTCTGTCCCTTTTGGTAAAACCGTTCCATCTTTTAGAGTGACATCTACCACAGTATAAGCCTTGTAAACACCATTATAGTCGTCATGGCTTTCATCATAATCATCGTCAAAACGGTACTCGATGAGTGGTGTCGCACGATTACCAGGAATAAGTGCTCCCACCAAGCGGTAGTTAAAGACCTGATTCAAGGCAACTTCTTTTCCATCAAGGCTTTTCTCCTTTTGTGACAAATCAATCACCACATCTTTTTGTGGGTCTAGTTTTGGCACATTATTGACCACTGTTTCTGTCACATAAGCCAAACCAAAGTCAATCTGATAAGCGGTGTTTTCATACTTCCCACCAGTCTTTGTCAGCTCATTCTTAATGGTCATTGGAAGGGTCACCACTAAGGTTTGACCAGTTTTAACATAAGCCTCATAGAACGCTTTTGGATCATCTGCGCTTAAAACTTGAATGGCTCCTTTTGGTGTGAACTGACGTTTGGCCATAGCATCTTGAACCACTTTAGGCGCTTTTGACAATGAGGCATAGGCTTTCACCGAAATCCCTTTGACAAGATTTCCGTTCTTATCCATCACTTGGACACCATCTGCATTGAGGCTAAGCGCTTCTTCAGGGTAATCATCTACCATGTAAAAACCTTTTGTAAGAACATCCTCCGTCACCACCAAGTCCTTGTACTGACTGTAATCCAGAACAATTTTGTAGTAATTGACGGTATTTGGAAGAACGGTCTTCCCATCAATAGACACGCCTTCTTTATTGGTATTAGTTTTATGTGGTGTTACTTTTGGCACGTGATTCGTTACCGTATTGGTTTCATAGGCTTGTCCAAAGTCTACTTGATAAGCTACATTGTCATAAGACTTTCCTGAATTAAGCATAGACTCACGAACAGTCATAGGAGTGACGATGGTGATATTTTGACCTTGTGTTACATAAGACTCATAGAAGGCTTGTGGATCTTCTGCCATAAAGACTTGGAAGGCTCCTTTAGGCACAATCTTGCGTTTTGAAAGTGCTGCTTGTAGGTTTTTAGGAGCTTCTGATAAACTCGTGTAGGTTTTTACCGTCACACCTGACACTGCTTTACCATCAGATGTCACAAGTTGAATACTTGCTTCATCTGGTAATAGAGCTTCTTCGGGATAATCATCCACAAAGTAAAACCCTTGTGCAATCTGAGCCTTATCAGCTTTAATGCCACGGTATTGGTCCAAGTCCCATGACAAGGTATAGTGGTTTTGTGAACCGACTACCATAGGTTTGCCATTGATATCCACCTTATCCTTATTCAGGTTTTGTTTCTTAGGTGCTGGGCTACCAAGAGTATTGGTCACCTCATCGGTTTCATAGCCATTGCCAAAATCGACTTGGTAGGCCTTGTTTCGATAAGTCTTCGTCTGACCATAAAGACTATCTTTGACCGTCATTTTGGTGAGAAGGTTTAAAGAAGTTCCTGTTTTGACATACTGGTCATAGAAAGCCTGATTATCATTAGGCATAAAGACTTGGAAAGCCCCTTTAGGAGAAATCTTGGCATGAGCGAGTTTATCTTGAAGGTCTTTAGGAGCTTCTGACAGCGACGCATAAGCCTTAACAGTAATCCCTGATACGGCTTTACCTTCAGGAGTGGTGTTACTTGTTCCCTGGTCTACTAAGTCCAACACTTCTTCTGGGTAGTCATCTACAAAGAAGAAACCACGAGCAATCGTCTCTTTAGAAGACCTATCGCCTTTATATTGATCTAAATCCCAGGTCAAACGGTAATGATTAGTTGTTCCTAAAGCAACTACCGTATCGTTAATGACCACACCATCTTCATTTTCATTTTTCTTCTGCGGCTCAATACGGCTAGTGGTCGTTCCATCACCAGGCGTACGCACTGTCACGACATTAGAAGTCACTGTATAGGCATTTGGGGTTTCCTTATTGATAAGGAGCTGATAACTGTTGGAATAGGTTGCTCCATCATTTTGAAGGCTACCATAAAGTTTCGGAGCCATAAGTTGATAAGACTTGGTGAGGTTTTGGTTGACCTCTTGAAGCAAAGTTTCCTTTGCGGTCAAGGTCACAAAGTTCTTAGCCGCATCAAAGGTAAGGGTATAATTTCCATTTTCTGCCTGCGTTTTTTCCTTGTCAAAGGCATAGCCTGCTGGAAGGTAATCTTCAAAGGTAAGGCTGGTAGTTTTCGCACGATTGGGAGAAAAAGCGTCTACCGTTAAAGGGTAAATGACCGTAGAATCCTTTGCGACGGTTTTGTCATGAAGGTTCACTTGGTCGGTATTGACCACTTTTTTCATAATATCAGGAGTTGTTGTTAGACGATAGTCATGGTAATGAACCGTTAGCACTTGTGGTGCTTTTGGCAACGGTTCTTGCGCAGGTTCTTTAGGCAAGGTCACCTTAGTGAGGTTCAGATGAGGTTGTGTCACTTTTTCTAATGGTTTTTCCTTAAAGCTCACAGGTGGCTCTGGCGTAAAGGTCTTTGAGATAAAAGTCTTCGGTACGACCTTAATCGGTTCTGGAATTGGCTCTAACTTTGGTGTCACATGTGGTTTTGGACTATAAGGTTTAACCGTCCGTGCAACTGGTAGGGTGTTTAAGGCAAACCAATAAGAAAGACCAACATTTTGGGGCATATCCCCTTGACCAAAGGTCACTGTATAGGTGTTGCCTGATGTAACCGTTGAGACAATTGCTCCCTTATAGGCATACTTACTATATGACGTATCCCATTCTTCAGGAAGATTTAAATCACTGGCACGGTTTGACCCGAGTGAACGAGCCAAACCTTCGTTAGTCACTTGAATGGTTGAGCCATTGATAGGGACAAACTTGCCTGATGAGTCTTTCACATACTCTAAACCGATGTCATTGTGGTTGAGTGAGGAGTGGGTAAAGACACCTGGTTTTTCCTTGGTGAAGTTCACTTGTGAGCCATCTTCTAAGAAATACTTGGCTTTGACACGAAACTCCATTTTATCGGTTCGCCAATTACCTGTCCCATCATTACGGTAGGCAATAAAGCCTTCTGTTGGGTCATTTGGTACAACCAACTGCACGGCATTAGTTCCAGCTGGAGAAACAAGGTTTGTAATGTCATAGGCTACTTTTGTGATTTTCTTACCATCAAAGCGAGCATTTTGAAGATTTTGATAGGTAAAGGAAAGGGTTTCTCCCGTTTTAAAGGTATCATAGACGAAGAAACCAGTAGAATCTAGGATTTTAGAATACCCACCAAGCATAGCGTCACCCTTAGCAACGATACGATTAGGATTTCTGGTATCAGCTGAATGTCGTGCTTGCGGTTCTCCATTATTCAAGTTAAGTGCCTGAGCAAGAGCTTGAGAGATATAGCCTTCCTCTCCTTTTGAAATCTCAGCTAAATCACGTTTATAGCGTTCCATTTCCTTGGTGTTATAGGCGTCAATGGTATCATTTTCTTTCTTGGCAGCTTCTTCTTTTTCCTTATTGCGTTTCGTGATAGCAGCAATCTCAGCTTCACGGTCTGTCATCAATTTTTGTTGGTCTTTATTATAGACATCAACAGCAGCTTGACCGGCTTTATTTTCATCATCCACTGCTTTTTGACCCACTTGATTGCGTTTGTCAATTGCTTCATTATCAGCTTTTGCTTTAGCAAGACCTGCTTCATTTTCCTTTTGAATCTGAAGGTTTTTTGCGACAATGGCGTCTGCGACTTTCTTCTTTGATTCGTATTCAGAGAGATTTTCCTTATTTTGCTTATCAATAGCAGCTACTGCAGAGGTATAATCCTGATAGCCTGAAACAGTTGAGCTATCTCCTGCCGGAACGGTTTGAGTGGTAACCGTCACATTAGCCGACTGATCTTGGTCTTTGATTTTTGAAGCTGTGCTATCTACTGAACTATTCAAGACCTTTCCTACTTGAGTGGCTTCTTTATGACTAGCAGCCAACGCAGCATTCCCTTGTTCAACACGAGTTTTATCTTGTTCATAGGCGGCTTTATCTGCTTTATAGGTATTGGTCACCTGAGTGATGGCTTCAGCCTGCTTAGCAGCATCCGCTTCCGCCTTATCCAATTGCTTACTGGTCTCACTCGCAGAAGTTGTATTTCCCAAGTCCATAGGTTGGTCTTGAACAGTAGTAACTCCTTCAGCAGTTGCTTGATTGACAGCCTGTGTCACAACATCATGAGGAACCGTAACCGTGATAGCCCCATCTGATTGACCAGTTGAGGCAAGGCTATCCGTCTGTTCAACAACTGGAGTGGTCTGAGCTTCTGGTAAGTTGGTCGCAAGATTTTCTGTCAACTGAACGGTTTTACTTTGCGAGGATGTTACCACTTCGTCAGCTTGTGCTACTTGGCCACCCCAAGCGACAACAGCCGTCACCATAGTTCCAAGAGCTACCGAACAGAGCGTACGGTACTTCTTACTTTTACGGAAGACGTGTTTTTCTGCTTTTTCCTGATTGACTAAAAAGTGATGATGACATTGTTTGGTCATAAAAAGTCCTTCTTTTCTTTTGATAAGTAGTAACATTCCGTCACTCTCTCCTCATCATAAAAAAGACGACTTGATTTTGGTATCACATCAAAGAAGGGCAAATAAAAAAGCCACCCACAAAAAGTGGATGACTAAGTAAGATAGAATAAATTATCTAAAGTCCATGAATTTCCGTTTCTAAACTAGCAATGGTTTCAACTACTTCCTCGAAAGTTGGTACATTACCAAAAAACATTTCTTTCATCTGATTATAATCAACTTCTATTTCATTCAGTCTATAAGGGTCTGGAAGCAATCTAATTTTTTCAATAGTTGCTTCTTCATATTTCGCCCATTTTCGAGGATAAAATTTTTCCTTAAATGAAACAACTTTATCAAGAAGTGCTCTATTCTCAAATGCTCGTGACTTATAGATAGAGTGAGCCAAACAATAAATATCATAGTAATGTCTTGCATAGCGAATAGGCATGTTACTGTCAACAGGTCTATTTGCCTCATGGTGCAAAATAGTCGCCTTTTCCCAAAAAGTTCTCTCAGGTAAAACAGTTCTAACAGGAATACTTTCTCCAACAAATAGCATGGGATAAATTTTATATAGTTCAGGAGTAATCTCTACAATTTCTGATGGTGTCCAAGCTGCTAAGGCTCCTATCTCCAAGCGAATAACTTGCTTCACATAATCCGAGTGGAAATTTGTAGGATATGCAAACAGTACAGTTTGAGGATCATTTGGATCAATATCAATTTGAAACTCTTCTTCAATCAGACTAACAAAATCTGACCTCATCTGAGGTACTAAAATATTTCTAAGAAATTCTTCTGATTTTTGATTCGACTCCTTATTAAATTTGTCCTGTTTTGTATTAGAACGCTCCTGCCAAGGCTCATTTTTCCCATACCCAATAACCTGCCAGTCTAAAATTAAATCAATATCTTCTGAAAATCGTTTAATTAAGCCATAACACTTAGAAAGACTAGTTCCTCCTTTAAATGTGAAAGCATTCTGCCATTCGCTCATGGTAAATAAATAATTTAAAACAAAGCAAACCCAATAATCTTTTTCAACAATAACTTCATTGACACCTAACTGTGCAGAGGCATTTCGAATAATCGTTTGAAGTTCTACCTTGGAAACTTTTTTAAATTCTAGCATCTTTAGGATTCTCCTATTTTCTTCAATATTTGATAAATCCAAGCAGCAGTTGTCTTTCCTTCTTCTAGTATTTTTTCTTTTTCTTCATGGGATAATTTCCCTTTTAGATAACGAATCTGCTCTTCACTAATATTATTTTTACCCATTGCTTTAATTGCTTGGATGATCATTGCTGTCAATTGTGACATTCTTGAAATTGAACTATTGGTTGTTCTCTTGAAAACCAATGTTGTATTTCCAATTGTAAAGTTAACATACCTTCCATCAGAAATATAAGTCCATTGTGACGGCACTTGTGTTGACAGACCTAGCAGATTAAGAGCAGTATTCCCAGACGGCGCAATCGTCCAATTATACTTTCTAGCAATTGCAGTCGCAACCTCATTGATTGAAGGTGCCTCATATTCACCAATGAGTTCAATATATCTTGGTCTATAATAAACACCGTTTACTATTCGGTGAATCACTCCTTCATTAACCAACCGATTTAAACTCTTCCTAACAGTTTCATAATCAGCAATATCCAAAAAATCACTAGAAATAAAGACACTACCATCAGCCAAGTTTTCGATACTTGTTTGAATCTTATCTTTATAATTACTCATTCACTCACCTCTTGTCCCAAATATTATATAATATTTGGGACAAAAAGACAAGTATTCTCATATTGTCACCTCGTCGTATAGGCAAAGCTAATCGTACCATCGACTCCTGATAACTTACGGAAGGTATAGTTAGGATTGCCATTATAGTTGGTTTCTGAGATAAGGAAAGATCCATCTGGGTAAACTTTCTCGACAAAGGCGACATGACCGTATTCTGTTGGCGATCCATGACCTCCTCCCGCAAAGGAAATAATCGCTCCTGCTTTTGGTAGCTTACCTGTTTCTCCACCAAGACGTGCTGCTGTTGCCACCCAATCTTGACCATTCCCCATGGTACTGATAATTGGGATTTTTTCACCGTCTCGTCCTTTGAGTTTCAAGCCCAATTGGTTGATACGAGCGGCCACTCCCCACGTGCATTGCCCATAGGCATAGCCCATACCATCACCTCCACATGGAATAGAGTTGTCATAAAGGTCTCCTCGAACCGCTTCCAGCGCTTTTGGATCACTCTGGGCGGTTCCACCATTTGGTTGGCTAAAGCCTTTCTCAATTTGGTAATACCACTCTGTAGCTCTGGTTTGACGTTCTAGGAGTTTATCACCACTATTTCCCTCCCAATAAATGAGAAAGACTTGGGCAAGGCTAGCTGGGCTTCCTGAATTTTTGAAAAAGTCTTTTAACCAGTTGGTATAGTAAGGATTGTCCCCATGGAGCATAAAATCCAATTGTAAGCCTAAGTCATACCACTTCTGGTTTTTTCGGTTGGCATACTCTAATAATAAAGTATGTCTGCGTGATCCATCTGCTGTATCTGTCCATTGCCCTAAGCCTAAGCCACGTCTTAAAATATTCGGGTACCTGCCATTATAGATAGCTGGACCATTAAGGGACAACCAGCCCTCATCGTCCCAAGAACTATCCGTTGCCCCAACAGGAGGCGATAAGTAATCGCCTTCTGCCCGTTTAGGATTGATTGAGGATTCTACTGACCAGTTTCCTAAAATAGCCGCAATGGCTTGATTAGTCGCCCCTTGACTCTTCAAATACTCATAGGTAGCTTTGGCTCTCGCAAATTCATCGCCTCCAAATTGACCAATGGTAGGTAGAATGGTCGTTTGGAGTTGAATGACTTTAGGAAAGTAAAAGGCCGGATTGACGTAAACTAGTTTCTCTGAATCATCGTCAACCTTTTGATAGGTCACTTTTAGACCAGCACCATCCTTGGTTTGACCAATCACTTCTCCTGCTTGGACTTTTTGGCCATCGCTCACTCGACCAGTATGGATATTAAACAAGGTCAATTGAGACTTGTTTAGTCCCTTACCTGACGTGATGATAATGTTCTCGCCATCTAGAGAAACCTTACCATCCATAGGAGCCACAATTACTTGATTCTCTTTGGCTTCTAGAATGATATGGTGATGAAGGGTTGGCTTGTCATCAATCACCTCATAACCATAACGAACTGTCATGGTAAGAGCGTCATCTTCCGTCTGATTTTGGAAAGGATTGTCCAATTCTTGGAGGACAAGGTAGGTGCCTTCCTCACTTAATTCCTTTAAGTCTTCTCTATCGTCATCAGAGAGTTTGTAGGCAGGCTCCTTGGTCAACTCAAGCATGGATTTTAAAGAATCTCCACCGTTTAAGTCCTGCCAAAGTTGACTGAGATAGGCGTGATAGGTCTTATCACCATTTTCCATGAATTTTTCTAAAGCATAATCTTGATACTTGAGATTCATAAAGCCCATGACGTCATCAATCTTGGTGTAGTAGGTAATGCCAGTGGGGTTGGTTCGAGTGTTTTCCGCATCTTCCCACGTCATGTGCGTATAGGCTTTTGTCAGTTCACTCTCATCCTGTTGAATGAGAGTGGTTCCTGAAATTCCTATGACAAAACTCATCATCAAAAGCAAGAAAAACAAGAGGCCTGACACGACCCAAGTCATAGGATTAAGGGCAATCGATGAAAAGAAGGTCAGGCTATTCTTAATCGCTTGAATAACCCTTGTTATTCCTGACACACTGTGCCTTCTGGCTTGCTTGAGAAAGGTGTGATATCGCCTTTGGGGCTTTAAGTGCTTCTGACGGGTGAACCCTTTCCCCTTTTTAAAGTTCTGATACCGCTCCTTACTATGAGCGGCTTTCGTCTTAGTAAACCGAAGACCTGTCTGCCCACTTTTGACAAGGAGTTTTCCTGACTGATAAGTAAATCTCCCATAGCGTCTTCCTTTAATCACAGACTCTTTTAGGGTTCTAATTCCCTCCAAGTCATCATCTTGAGCGACTACATCAAGTGATTCTGAGGCGACATAGCGTAACCCTCGTTTGACCTTGGTCGAGGGTTTCTTAAACTGATGTGCTTTTTTTAGTTGTTTCACGTCACGCTTAGCTGATTTCACCTCTTTTTCTGCCTGAAGGCGTTCAAGAGATTTTTCTTTTTGAAACTGAAACCGTGACGTTTTTGATTCTGTTGGCTTTTTCTGATAGGTAAACTTAGAGGTAACAGCCTCCTCTTTTTCGGCCTTCTTGACTTCTGCCAAGTGTTTTCGAGCTACTACTAGGCGCTGTCTGGCTTGAGGAAGCCGATACTTCTTAATTTCCTTACTTTTTAGCCATCTGGGAGACACATAGGCAATCGCTTCCTTAAAGGTATCTGTCACTAGGTCTTTTTCTTCCTGATAGGTTTGCTTCAGAGTCTGACGTTGTTCCCTTGTTTCAGCTTTCTCAGCTCGGCGCATGATAAAGCGTCGCTTAGGAAGTGAGCGTTTTAACCCCTTCTTCTCCCTGCGGTAATGGATACGGCTAGCCTTTAAACTACTCTGAAAGTTTTTTCGAGCAGCTTTAACGGTTTTCTTCTCAGTTTTCATTCTTTTGCCTCATCTTTTCTGGATCGGTACTCATGATGTCAAAGAGTTTGGTGTGATGTGGGATTTTGTTCCTAAACGGAACAACGGTTGATCCTGCCTTAATCAGCCCAGCACCCTTTTCAGGATTGACCAAGTATTTCTCAAGCTCTTTAGATAAGCCCAAAAGATGAACCAATTCTTCTCGGTCACTCTTAGCCTGTTTTAACAAAATCATGAACTCGCTATTAGCGATAATACGTCTTCCATTGGCATCTAATAAAAGAGTTTCCACGTTCTGGGTAATGCCTGTTGGAATGGCCCCATACTTACGGACACGGCTCCATAATTTGAAGAAGAAATCAGAAGCGTACTTATCCAACAACAGAAGCTGCATTTCATCAAAGTAAATCCAGGTCTTCTTGCCACGTTTTTGGTTTTTAACCACACGATTCCAAATCTGGTCAAAGATGACCATGAGGGCAATTTGCTTTAATTCATCTCCTAATTTTTTGACATTGTAAATGAGGAAATGGCTGTCAGTTTTGATGTTGGTTCGGTGTGAGAAAATATCGAGTGACCCTTCCACATAAAGCTCCATATCAAGGGCTAAGTCCTTAGCTTCTTGTTCAGGTTGTTTAGAGAGAACAAAGACCCATTCCACGAGAGATGGCGTGGCAAAATGCTTATAGGTTAACCGTGTCACACGGTCAATTAGGGACTTTTCTCGACCGTCCATTTTCCGGTCTAAGAGTTTCCCAATCCAAGAAAGTAGAAATTCCGATTTGACCTTAATAGGGTCTTCATCCATATTGTCATCGGATAAGTCTAAAACGTTTAAGAAAGTGGTAGAGTCAGGCGCAATGTCAATACTTTCCCCACCAAAGGCTTGACCAATGATACTGTACTCATTTTCGGGATCAACGATGATGATTTCGGTATCAGTCTCTGCTTCTTTTAACTTGGTTGAGATGATTTCATGCTTTGTTGCCATCCCCTTACCGGCACCTGATGTCCCTAGAATCAATCCTGATGGAGTATTGAGTTTTCCTCGGTCAATGGTGATGATATTACTTGAAATCTGGTTTATCCCATAGAATTTTCCTCCCTTATCTTGTAGGTCAACAGAGGTCCATGGGGAGTTCACGGCAATGTTTGAGGTCAAAAGAGACCGTGACACACCATCAAGGTAGTTCTTGCCAAATGGCAATAAGCTATTAAAGGCAGCTTCTTGCATGTAGGAAAGATTGTCAATAACGAGGTCATTAGAACCTGCCACCTGTTTGATGATGTCAAGCGAGTGCTTCAACTGGTCTTCGTTATCCGCAAAGACCCCAATCAAAAAGAGGGTATCAAAGAGCTTGTCCCCTGTTTGGGTCATGGTTTTAATCAGCTCATCGGCTTCATCAATGTTGCTTTCTATAACCTGACTAACCTTTTCAAGATAAACACCAGATCGTGCCATCTTTTGTTGCTCCCCAATTTTTTGCGATTCCATTAAGGTCTTCTTGGTACGGAGCTTGGTCATGGCTTCTGACTTGACTGATCCTTTGGCATGAAGGCTAATCATCACTTCCAAATCCGACTGCATGAGTTCACGTAGGAACTTATCCCCCAATTCCATTCCATAATCACGGACATAAACAATCTGTAATAAGTAATCATCGATTTCGATATGATTTTTGTGTTTGAAGGATAGACTGCTTGGGGCAATAAAGTGCTTGGTCGTTTGTCCTGAACGCACCAGGTCTTGATAAGTAAAGTGCAAATGATTTTCCCCACGCAACATATCCGCCAAATGATTCACACGGTGTTCACCACTTAGTAAGCTAAAGCCGGCTTCTATTTCTGAAAACCCACTCTTGAAGTATTCGCCAATTTGAGAAAGAGAACGATAAGCCAATTTAGGATTCTGCTCTGACTTCCCAAAAGAAATGAGCTTAACCGCTGAAAAGTTATTTTCACCAGCTTCTAAGTTATTCTCCATGATACGATTGAGTTCTTCACGATAGGTATCGTAGCCATCCTCATGTAAGGGGTACAAGACACCCTTTCTAAATTTATCCAAGTTGACCCTCTGGTTAAAAATAGTGAGTTGGAAATTGGTTTTGTCATCCAAACTGTTAATCAAGTCTGAATAGGTTTCCATAATCGCTCCCTTATCTTCAAGTCCCACTGTTTGGTAATTGACATCTCCTAGAAGATAGGACTGGGAAAAATAACCTGGGGTGACTTGCATGAGACCATTAGGAAAAAGGCCTTGGTAAAGAAGCGTATTAACAGTTGTTGGAAGCACTTCTTCTTTTGGTTTACGTGTCTTCTTGTGTTTAGAAGAGGTCTTTGGTTTCATTGAGCGATTTGTTTTTTTCACGTTGTATTCCTTTCTGTCCAGTTAGTGTACGGTCTGGTATGGTCATTTCATAATGCCATCTATAATTAAGATACGTTTCAAAAGGTAAGTCATTAGGGCGATAGACCCCAAAAAGCATAAGAGGAATAGTAAAGGTAAAGATAAGTCCGTAGACAAACCAATCCCCAAATTGCCAATAAAAGAGGTTTAACCCTAAAATCAGGATGGTAATAGCAATGGCTGGCAAGACAAAGATAACTTGTCGTGTGGTAAAACCTAGCCAAGCCCTATGTTGAACTTTTGTGATGTCCTTAAAAACACGTGTATTCATAAGACTCCAATCTAAGATGAAGATGAAAAAAGATTGGGAGGAACGTCCTTCCCAATCCTCCTTACATGCCTAGGATACTTCTGGCAGTCCGTTGACTGCCCACCAAGGCAATGATCAATAAAATAGCCTGGACTAAACCACCAAAGGCAGTCGCTAGCGTCTCCATCACTCCCGCCCCATTTGAGAGAGCCAATTCCCCAGCTGATTCAAAGAGGGGAACAAGGGAGATGATTAAGAAAATCAAGACCCCTTGAAGGGCATAGACCATGATATTTTTCAGGTAGCCAATCCCAATACTTCGCCAGTCATCACTGAGGAAGGTCGGAATCGTTAGGGGTGCAAATGGAATCATGAGGTAAAGTTGGATAAAACGAATGGTAATGAGGAGATTTACCACCATGACACTCACCAATCGCACCAACCATATCAAAATGGCAAAGAAGCCGACAATGAGTTTTCCAATAATTCCTGAGCCTTTTATCCCTGAAATGGTCTCATAAGACGTTCCCCCTTTGGAAACGACTCCTGCCACCCCTTCAATGATATGAGAAGCAACAGCTAAGATGGCTTCCACAATCACGGTGGTGTTGGTAATTACCACAGCCACCATAATATAAGAGACGATCATAGGGGCAATGGCTTCAAAAGTCATGGCTCCACCTGAGTTGGCGATTTTCTTAGCCATCTTAGAAAACTCAAGAATGAGAACGACTGCTAAAACAGCCACTCCCAAGGGCTGCATGATACCCTTTGTGATGGCTGACATATAAGACCACACCGTAGGGTTATAATCCGCAAGGGATTTAACCAAGTTAGCGGTCGATTCCAAGTCCACGTTAAAGCCTTCAAAAAGACTATCGCTTGAAATTTTCTCCGAGGCTAGAAAGACAAGAGCTGAAGGTAATGTGTTGATCATGTCATACCTAGCCCTCCTAAATGGTAATTTGGGTGATGAAGGCACCCGCGGCACCTACCATGACACCACCCACAATTTCTAAGATGGCATTGCGGACACCTGGTCCACCATCTTTGATATTGGTCGACAAGTTAATAATTCCCATCACAACAAGAAATGCTCCTGTCGCGATCATTCCTTTTTGTAAAAGTGCCATGGCTTGGGCAAACATGGAACTAGCGTCCACGCCATAAACAAAGCCTGTTAGTTTTTGATTCATATGATTCCTCATTTCTATTAGTATAGTGTGCTTTCTGTGTTTAAATCCCTAACCTTATGTTCTGATGGTTCAAACGGAGGCTCTTGTGTTTCTAGTGGGTCAATCTGATAATTCCACCAACGCTCATCTGTTTCCTTGTCCGCAAGGTATTTCCAGTTCTTATGTTTCAATGGGTAATACTTCTTCTCCTTAAAGACTGGAACACCTGCAATTCTCACCAAGCACTCATCTCGTTTCATGTTTCCCACTTCGTCAGGGGTCATGAGATCCCTTGCGATTTTTTGATGGGAGGTTGAGCCAGACCCTGTCTGGCCATACGACCGACTCGTGTTTCTCACATCAATGGTTTGTTTGCCTAGGAGACCACTCATGAACTTGAAGGTCTCTTCATCGTTGCCACCAAGATAAAGCAAACTGTCACAGTTCCCAAGAATAGTTTTCCATGCGTCCTTCTCCTTATAGAGCCCTTGAAGTTGGGCGATATTTTGAAGAATAGGAACGAGGCTCATGTTCCGTGAACGAACTGTTGAGGTTTGTTCCGCAAAGTCTGGGATTTCGCCGACATTCGCAAACTCATCTAGGTAACTTCTGACATGGATAGGCAGTTGTCCCTTAAAGTCCACGTCAGCTTGTCTGGTTAAGGTTGAAAAGACCGTAGAGAAAAAGAGGGCTGAGAGAAACCTAAAGGTAGTGTCATTATCTGGAATAACGAGATAGACCATGGTTTTCTGCGTCCCCCATGTTTTCAAGTCCAAAGTGTCACGTTTGGTTAAATCAATGACGGATTGGATATTAAAGAGGGAAAACTTAGCTGTTGTGACGGCAATCACCGAATCTAAGGTCTTATCCTTGTAGTTTTGGAAGTCTGCCCAGTTACGCATGGTGAAGTTTTCTGTCCCATATGTCTTGGCATAGGTCTCAAACATCACTTCTAAGACACTCTTATCTTGATTTTCTTCTTTGGATAAGAGCTTGATGAGTTTTCCGATTTCTGAGAAGGATGGGTATCGGCCACGCTTACGGCGACTGTCTGCTTCTTCCTTTGTACTACCTGGAGGATTGTAAAAATCCACCAAGTAAGAGGAAATAGCACGGACTAAGGTCATGGAAGCTTCATCCCAAAAGGGATCACTGCGACTACCATTGCCTTTGGTATTATTGAAATACACCGTTAACATTCTATTCAAGTCGTTTTCCGTCTCCACATAGCGAAAAGGGTTAAAACCATCTGAGTTGATCATGTTTACAAGATCTAAGACCTTGACCTGATAGCCATTTTCTAAAAAGAGCTTCCCTGTCTTTTCAGCTAAGTGATCCTTAGGGTCAACGACAATATTGGAACAGTTAAGCTGAATCAGATTGGGTTTGACAAACCGAAAGGTCTTCCCTGCCCCTGACCCACCGATGACAACTAAGTTCTTGTTTCGGTCAAACTGTGGGACTTTCTTTTCTAACAGGGTTAGCCTAACATTTCGTGACAAAATGGTGTCATTAAAGGGATTTTTACTTACAAAGGCTTTACGCTCACGATTGTTTCCAAAGCGAGCAGAACCATACTCCGCCCCTTCTCGGTAAACCTTTTGACCAGTTGAAACATAAAGATAGACTAGGCCCATCGTCACAATCCCAAAGCAAAATCCTAAAACTGATCTACCAGTAAAATGACCATTCCACAAGGGATTTAAGACCTGGTTCTGTCCTTCGCCTAAGAGATAGGCAAGGCGTTCCAAGGGCGGTTGATTAGGTAGACTATCGTAAAGCAAGACTAGCCGATGGCAGAAATAGCCAAAGGCAATCCCTAAAACACCAAAGATAAAAACTTTTTTCCCTGAGACCATTAGAGAATTACCTCCTTTGTTTTCACAGCAGAGGGTTCTGACATCACAATATGTTCCTTGGCTTGAGCGATTTCCTCATCAAGGGTTTTATCCATAGTTAGCCCTTGTAGTTTTTCTGGATTAGAAACGAGCTTTTGAAGTAACTCATCTAAGTGCTTGTCTAAGAGCGACTTATCCTTAGCATAGAAATGAAGGTAATCTCCTTGCCAACTAATGGCAATAGGAAGGTTCTCTGACTGCACCAATTCCTTAAATTTTTCGACATCAACGGGTTTATCCAAAATGTTTTTTGAGATATTCAGCGACTCAATGGCATAAGGACTTTGAAGGAGTTCTTCTAACTTTTGAACCCCAATCTTATAAGCCGAGTCTTGTGCTAGGGCGTGTCTAGCTGACCACTCTAAGAGTTTGAGAAGAACCTTTACCGTAAACATGGTACTCCGTTCTGCATATTGAATAGCTTGGCGTTCCTGTTGTTCAGATGACATCATTCCCTCCTTAATGTGATTCCCTATCAAAAAAATAGGGTGCTTTCATGATACGAAAGCACCCTTGATTTTGGTATCACAATAAAGATAGGAGAAAGACGATACCGTTCCAAGACAGGTGAATAAGTGTGGACGTCAAGCAGTCTGTTTGCCATCGCACTATACCAAGTATGAAACCTAAACTCCCATAAATCACCCAAGTGAATAAACTAGAGGGGTGATGAGCTAAGGCAAAGAGAAAACTCGTTAACAACACTTGAACAACTGGTTGAGGCAAGACTCCCCACAACACCTCTCTATAAAAGACTTCTTCCACAACACTGGCATTAAGAAGAAAGAAAATAAAGGAGAGAACAGGAATCTGGTCTTGAACAGTTACTAACGTTTCTTGATTTGCCTCACTACCTGAAAACATGGCACTCATGATAAGAGCCAGACTTACCATGACAACAAGACTACCAAGTAACCAAATTCCTCTCTCCTTCAAGGATAGGTTTCTTTTCGGTATCTTAAACCTTTTCCAGCTCCACAATATCAGGGTTAGAAACGTCACTTGTAAAACTGTTAACCATGCCCCATTTAGCCAACCAACTAGGTACAAACTCACTAGGAGTACATTGACATGAATGGCTCCGTACATGACTACTAAACGTTTCATCTCTACCTCCTAAACAAATCTTCATAGTCAATCTCTAAAACACTCACTATTTTCTCTACCCATTTCACTTGTGGCATCAGGCGATGAGATTTGTAGTGACGAAAGGTTTGGTAGAGACGGTTAAACTCACTAGGGTAGACGTATTGTCCCTTAAACATCTGTCGAGCAAGGTCAGCCCATGTCATACCCTTTTCCAAAACAAGACTTTCTAAATTTTCCCAAAAGCGTTCGTTCATAGCTCCTCCTTATGTCGTCATGTCCTTAAAAAGATGTTCACGAAAGGAAATCACTTTTTGACTTCTCGGAAGAAAGGTTCTCGTTTCTTCTAAACTCATATCGGGATACACGTTATCCTCACAAACCACAATTGGGAGACGAAGATTCTGGTCAGGTTTCCGTAGAACTAACGTCACTAACTCACTAAATTTCATCTCTCTATGACCTTTAAATCGTTGTAGCGAGGGGGATAAGAGCGTAAAACAATCACTGCTTTTGGTAAACAAGCCCAATAAGTCTTCACGTGACAGGTTACTTACTTCTTTACTGGAGTAGGAAATACCATGTGAGTCACAAAAAGATAGGAGTTTCTGATTCCGACTGTTATTTCGACTTAAATAGATTTCTAACATCGCTTCCTCCTACACAGATAGCTCCTTCTCTAATGCTTGAGTTGGTGGAGTAAACACCTTACTCATGTCAATAGGTGACATGCCTTCACCGTAGCACTTCACTGTTATTAATGTGGTGACGACATCATTCTTATCATTCCAAGAATAGCCTTGCCCATACGCCCTAAAGGCGAGATTGTTCTCATCCGTTAGATAAGTATCAATACTATTTTTGATGTCTTGGGTTTCAATAAATTCAAAAATACGATGTAAGTTGGACTCATAAGCTAACGGATAATTCATTTCTTTGTGGTAGTCATCTTCAAAAGTGACATCAATGTCACAATCATAATTGGGTAAAGAAGCAATCATTTCCGAAAATCTCTCTACTTCTGCTTGATGTATGGCTTCTTCTAGCTCCGTGCAGTTCCTAATACTTTTACTATGTAATAATTTCATGTTTTTCTTCCTCTTCAATCTTTCTAAATTCTCTAGCAATGGCTTCAATAACAGTGACGGTCACGCTATTGCCTGCTTGTTTATACAGCTGACTTTTACTGGATACGTTCTCAGCTCTGTCATAAGCCCAATCAGGAAACCCCTGAAGTCTAAAACACTCTCTAGGTGTTAGGCGTCTGATTCTCAAACGATACAGTTTTCCCTCTAGGATTATTCCAGTCACTTCATACCACTTGTCCTTACGGTATTCCAAAGCCGCAACTACCACTCCCATATTGTCAGAGGTGGTCAAAGTATTTGAAATTCCCTTTCCCACTCGACCTCTACGTTTGGTAGACTCTGGATAAGCAAGGTTGACAGAATCTCCCACTATTGCCTTGGCATAGCCTAGTTTGGTCGCTTCCCTAATTTTCAAATGTGGCGCTTCTTCACGACAGAGAATCTTAGGAACTTTATCCCCTCCCTGCATGGTTGTCAACGTTGGAGAAAGCCCTGAAAGGTCATAGACTCGTCCAGTTTGGATGAAAGACGTTGGCAGAGTTCCTGCGACAACTACCCCATGTCGATCTTGACCAGTTAGGGTGAACATTGGGTCTTGATTGCCCTTAAATCGTCTCCCATGTTGGCGTTTTTCTAGCCTATCAGGGGTTAAAACTGGAATGGCAATTTTAGTTCCTTCACCTTTTCCTCTGGTTAAGGTTGGTGATAAGCCACTTGATAAATAGACCTCCCTATTCATCCCTTTTCCAGACGGATTCACATTACCTAGTCGCTCAAGATTAACTGGGCTGTTTTCTCCTCGGATAGGAAATAGGAATCGGGGACGGTATCTTCTAGAATGTCCGATAATAAAGACCCTTTCTCGGTTTTGCGGCACTTGGAAATCTTTACTGTTAAGCACCTGCCATTCAACATCATACCCCAACTCATCCAATGTGGTGAGGATTGTTTGAAATGTCTCTCCCTTGTCGTGACTGAGTAAGCCCTTGACATTTTCGAGGAATAAAAAACGTGGTTGGATCTGTTTGGCCACTCGAGCAATCTCGAAGAACAAAGTTCCCCTAGTATCCTCAAATCCCAATCGTCTGCCTGCGAGTGAAAATGCCTGGCAAGGGAATCCCCCACAGATGATGTCCACTTGCCCTCTAAGTTGTCTAAAGTCTTGGTCTGTAACTTGTCTAATATCATGAAATTCTATTTCTCCTTCGGTCTTATAGATGGCCTTGTAAGATTTCCTCGCAAACTTATCAATCTCACAAAAGCCAATACACTCATGGCCCTGACGGGTTAACCCCAGTCGAAAGCCTCCAATTCCTGCAAACAAATCTAAAAACTTCATGTCTCTCATTCCTTTCTGACAAAACTAAAAAGGACCTTACTTCTTGCGTAACGTCCTTGCTTAAACAATGATCTTCCATTTCTGGGGCAGTGATAAGTTCAAAAATGAACCAAATCATTCCTAATCCCCAAATACCTAATAATATCCACCAAAACATCTTACTCACCCCCTTTTAGTTCTTTTAAGCGTTGGACCTTGGTCCATTCGGATAGGACGCCATTAAAGACGTATTCCGCTATCGTTTCTGCCCTGTCCGCAAATCTCATATTCTCTAAAGCGTACTGATAACGATGGTCAAAATGGATCATGGCATAATCACTAGCAGCCTGTGAAAGACCAACTTGTCTCAACTGGTCATGAACCAAGCCCCAAATGTAATCTTTGTCGTACCTTGTGACTCGGTCTACTTTACGTTGAAAATTGTCATTGTCATTTTTCTTACTTGTTAGACTTTCTTTCTCCTCCTCGTCCTCAATGACTGACTCACTCCCTTTAGTTTCACTCATATCAGTCTCACTAACTTCAGTCTCACTAGTGGCTGAATTTAAGACTGGCCCCGGCTGATTTTGATACCCCCCTGGTATTTTTTGAACACTACCCCCGTCTGAATTTAAGACGGGGGTAGGTTCATGTTCTAGCTCCCCTAAGTAAATCTTATTGGCCAAGCGTCCTTTTTCACTGGAAGATTGTTGGACTTCATCAATCAAGCCATACTCTCGTAACGTTTTCTTGATAGCAAGTAACTTAGACTTGGAACAGCCAAGGATAGCCATTAGCTTGGAGTTGGAATAGACCAAATAGATAGCCCCATCTTCATCAATCCAACCTTTACTCAAAGACAATTCCAGACGGTCTTTTAGAACAGCATAAGCTACTTTAACTTCAAGTTTCATGTCCTTATATCGCTCACTCTCAAACAAAAGTTTTGGGAGCTTATAGTAACGCTCTGATGTTTGGTAGTGATTTGCGGTAATACGTTTCATGATTGACCCTCCATGACTAAAAGTCCAACATTTCCAAAGTCATCAAATTGAATTAAACCTACTTGTTCCATTTCATCAATTAGCTGAGTTGCTTTCTCAATATTTATTCCCATGATAGCCATGAGATGGCACATCACGATTTGCCGTGATGACTGTTCTTCCTTTTGCATGCTTTCCTCCTGAAAATAAAAAAGCGAGAACACTTATTAAAATGTTCTCGTTGAGTTTATTTATTACGGACGTATCTATTTTTTGTCTACGCAGTCGACATCCAAACAGACGTTCACATCAATGTACTTTTTTTGCACCTTTTTTATGTCAAAATCACTCTTTTCAATAAAGACAAAATGCTTGAAAAAGTGCTTAAAATAAAGGATTTTTACCCTTTGCTTCGTTGTAGCAACACTACGCACTCCACGTGATGCGTTTGAGGAAATAGATCCACCGGCTGTACTTTCTTCAGTTCATAGCCCAATTCTTGATAGCGTTTGATATCACGCGCCATGGTTGCTGGGTTACATGAGACATAGGTAATCTTCTCAGGTTGCATGGCGACGCTGGCTTTGATGAAGCTTTCCGTCAAGCCCTTGCGTGGTGGATCTACAATGATGACGTCTGGTTTGATACCATCCTTGC
>PPYF01370247.1_pt1 | contig 57635 bp, 92 predicted proteins | sample 1559871 | NCBI WGS metagenome assembly PPYF01 (sample SAMN08240021, study PRJNA423297) | Human gut metagenome, whole genome shotgun sequencing project.
TAAGTTACCTTATTATCTTTTATGAAAAACATGGTTTTTCATAAAGTAAGCTCTCCTCGCCAAAGTTAAAAAACATTTCGGTTTTACGCAACGTTTTTAACGTTACGTTTCTACCATGTAATACACACTTTTTCTTACCCCGAAGAAAATGTTTAATGTATTACGACAGTGCGTAAGACTGGAGGGATATCCTACGGTGTCATCTGTTTTTTAACGTAGTCTGTAAAACTCGCCGTTTCACAGACTAAGGCTGGTCAGTTAATCCAAGTCGCAGACTTGTTCAGGAAAACTATTTGGTTTTCCTTTATCGAAAACGATAAACCTGTTTTCATTCACTTGCCTCGTCCGACAGGGCGGGGTTACTGACACTTTTATTTGGCACTTTAAAAATTTTTACGGTTTTCATTTTCTCTCCTTCTGAATAACTATAGTAGTAGTCTTTTTGATCAAAATCAAAAATAATATTTAAAAAAAATCTTTTAAAATATTCTGTTTTTAGGTATAATATCATCCTCGACCATATTATAAGGTGTTGATAATGAATACTATTTTTTCTAAATCTAATTTTATAACTGTTGAACTCCTTGACTTGTCTAACTTTTTTATCTCTCATTATAATTTGAAATTCTTTGAAATTTTAGGTATTGATGAGGATAACTCCTATATTTCTACAGACATTAATGATAAAGGTTTAGATAAAGATGAGTTAAATGATATGGATGATATCATGGAGCAAGGTTATTGCGAAAAATCAGGTATTAATCTCATTCTTAGAACACTTTGTTATGATGGCTTTATTGAGTCTGGTGACTATTTAATCAGTAATTAAATTTCAGTATAATAAAGGTAATAACCCCGATTATTACCTTTTATTTAGAAAAATTTATAAAGTATAAAGGCATTATCACCTTTATTACATGCTTCTATAACTGTTGGCACATCTAAAGCAACTTCATCGTCATTCTTTGTTCTACCCATTCCAAACACTACTCCACGACCTGTTCCATCTTTTATAATTCCGCCTGTATCACCCGGAAGCTCACTCCCTACTACTACCTGTTCAAATCCAGTTGCTGTTTGCATAACAAGCTTGGCACATTCATCACGAGGAACATGATTATATTGTATAGCAAAAGATACTGCATTGGCTATATTATAAGTTCCCACATATACATCGCCACCCCATACATTCCTTAAACGTAAAGAATTATATCTCATACTCGCAGGAATTACTTTTGCTTGAATCATTATGCTGTTTAAGTTAGCGTCTTTGGGTAAGTCACTTGCTACTGAAGCATATAATGCTGAAACTTCAGCTTTTAAAGAACTAATATTATTGGATTCTATTTTTACATTTCTGTAAGATTGAACTTTTGGATAAACTATAAATGCGGCGACTATTAAGGCGGCGATTATACCCATAACTAATAATAACTCTAATAAGCTGAATCCTTTCCTTTTTCTTTCCATATTTACCTCTTTAAAACATTTTTATGTCCTTTCATACTATATATTTTGTGATCTAAATCAAAATTTTGGGAGTATTTTATACTATTAGAAGGGATGAACGGGGGATTAGTACATAAAAAAACCTTCCGGGGAAGGTTTTTGTTTTAAGTTCTATTTTGGTTTTTATTCTTTTACTTTGATAAAACTTACAATATCTTCCTCTTTCTTTTGAACAATTTCATATTCTACAAATTCTGTCCAATCGCAATTTCCAATTAATGTTTGTTTAAGTAAAATACCATCAATATCAAAAACACTCTCCCAATAATGGGCTTTATGAGCATATTTCCAAGCTCCTGAATCATAAATAGGAACCAATTTAGTTTCATCGTTATTATCAAAATATTTTTCTTTTAGTTCTTTAATTTTTTCTTTATCAAAATTAGCAATAGCTGGATATGAGACAACATGTTCCGTTTTCTTCTCAACCAACTCGAACGTTGGTTTACCATAAGTATAATCACTATGATAGTCACCTGCTCTACTAAGTTTAACTTCTAAAAACAGATTATTTTCGTTAGGGATTGCATATACATCTCGTTTAAATTCACTTTTACGAGCTAATTCCCATTCACCTTCTTTCACTTGATTAAGAGAAACTTGAACATCTGATTTATCTTTGTTTACTGATACATGTGATTTTACGAGTTCTTTAATGTCAATAGTCATTTATTTCTCCTATTATGGAAGAGTATTATAACAAAAAGCGAGAGAGGCTCACGCTTTTTGTCTTAAGATGTTTTTAGGCTACTTTTTTCTTTAGAATTTTTTCAAAAGATTTTAGGTCAAATATAGTTTTTTTACCACAAAGTACCGCGACAGCATCTTCAAAAGGGATATCTTTTACAAGAACATCTTTATCCCAATAATCTTTAAGCTGTTTCTCTGTATCTTCATGAAAATCTTTCAGGTTTTTATATGTTTTATGGTTATAGCCGATAGTAAACCCATGTTCTTTAATATTCTTTTCATATGCTTCAGCCCACAGGCGAAAAACCATAACATATTTAGAAAGAAGCATTTTTTCTTCGCTCATATAGCACCTTTTTAAGTGATTTTACAATACAGCTATTCTATCATTAATGCTACTTATGCACAAGCTTTTTCTTTTAAAATACCAGATAGTTTGTTATACTTACCTATAATCTGAGAATGAATGGAGTTTGCATGAACTTAAAATCAATTTACATGACTGAGTACAAGCTTAAAACATTCATTAATGATTTAAGAACTCGCTATATCCCTTCTGATTTTTCTTATAATATTCTTTTTGATAGGCATTTCATCAATAGGTTTTATGATAGGAGCATTCCTGCAAAAGATATTTCCAAAATAATTAGTAAAATTGTTAGCACAAGCTTTGTGAAGTTATTTATTATGAGCATTGTGGAGTTAAAAATATATACTTTAAAGATGAAAGCTTGATAGTCATAGCTAATTTAAGACCATCTACACTTGTTTTAAAAACAATGTATGAGCGTACTGATATCAGCCATATAGATGATGTAATAATTGATGTTAATCAAACTATAAAGGATTTTTACAAACAACATTAAATGTTAATTTTTTAAGATAGATTGTTGTTGTCTTTCATACCATTTTTTAGTATTATTAACATAACATTTAAACCATTGAGAGTGAAAATATAATGAAACCATACGATAAGAATGATAATGATACTTATGTTGAAAAATATTCCAATAATCCAGTTAAGGATGTAGAAATCCATATGTATCAAGATCCTAAAGGACGCTCTCATGGTGGAAACGGAATCTATGGAGACTTTAGTGTAGAATCTTCTCTTCGTGCCTCCAATAATGTTTTACATTTTCCTAAAGCTCGTGATGTAGATGTTAATGGTTTTACAGAAATTAAAAAGAAAAAATTAGGAACTCTTTATCCTATGTCTTTAGTTCAACGATATGAGTTGGAAGAAGACAATCTTGAGTATTATCAAAATACCCCTGTATTCTTTGATCCTAAAAAAGAGAAGTTTGTTGTTCTTATGGATTATCGCTTTTGTCGTGATATTGTTATTTCTGAACTTGGCAATATTGATGGCCTTGTCATGTATAACGATAAAAAAGATCGATCCATTACTTATATTGGTATTACCTACGATACTATTGCTGAAACAACTAAGAGTAATGCAACATTCGATGCTTTAAAAGAAGCTTATATTAACTATAAAATGACATTACAGCAGGGCGAAAAAGTCATTATTGTAAGAACTGAAACTTTGGATAATGATAAACTTTCTATTTTTAATCGTGGAAATTACAATTTATCTGAATATTTAGGTAAATCTATTTTTAGCACCAGCTTTGATTTTGAATTTGCTGTAGCTGTTCGTTTTAAAGATCGTTACTATCTTGTTGATGAAGATGGTCTGATTATTCGAAAATCTGCTTTCTTCCTTAAAAAAGACGAAATTCAGAAAGTTAGTAACAAAATTGAAGTTTTTAATGCTATCGTTGCTAATGATAAACAATTAGGGGCAGGGTTATTTGGATTTAATGAGTCTGAAAACCAAACATTACTTGTCACGGCTTATAGTGAACAGCAGCTTGAAATTGTTAAAAGAGTTAAGCAGCGTATTCATGAAATTCATGCAGAACTTTCAGAACTTTTTGGAAGCACAGCGACAAACAGTAATGAGCTTGATGAGAGTATTTTATCTTTACCAACTGGAAGCACTATTAAACGATTAACCGATAATCGTTAAACAATAAAGGGGGCCACGCTCCCTTTTTTATTTTAAACTTTTATTAACTCATTTTCCTTTATTTCATTTTTCAAACCTTGATTTTCTTTATTATTAATCCAATCTTTTAGTCCTTTTTTTAGATCTTCGCTTTCTTTTTTTAGTTCTCTTCTTTGTTTAAATTCTATTATTTTTATATATGAATATGAAAGAACTGGTAGCATAGATAATGAAATATTTATTATTAATTGCTTTGTAGATATCCCATCCTTTAAAAAAAGAATATCACTCATAAAAAAAATCATAAACATTAACATGAACATCATCATTTTTATAGCATCAAAATCAGGCTCATTTTTTAAATACCATTCTTTTATAAGATCGTTTATTTTTTTATTTGTTATTAAATCTGATATATATTCTATTTCGTTATTTTTATTAACGATGAAAAACATCTTTTTATTTAAGCTATTATATATTGATTCAGAAGGCTTTCCTCCTTTATGATAAAAAGAATTTATATTACTATTCTCATCTTCTATATAAATATTGTACTTTATTTTTAAATCTTCTCCTGCTTCCAACATATAACTATCTATATCTTTTAAAGTACCAAAACCTATATGCGAACCATTCTTTAAACTAAAAACATTGTCATTCATTTTAACCTCTTTATTTTAGAATAATCCAAGGGCGGAAAACATTGATTTAGATCCTGATGTGAAATATTCTTTCATTGATGGTAGTTCAGATAAAGAAACCCAATGTAGCGCTATAATTTCTTCTTTATCAAAATCTATTTTATCGATATCGATTTCATGTTCTATTCTGTAAACATGCCAATCATGTAAATTCACACCATAACGGCAACTATCTTTAAGTTCTTTAAAGCTTTCCATTAAAGTATATTCTGAGATATTCAATCCAGTTTCTTCTGCTACCTCTCTTAATAAGGCATCTTCTATTGATTCACCTTCCTCTACATGACCTGCTACAATACTGTATTTTTTCTTATAAGCTGGATCTGCTTTTTGAATGATTAATACTTTATCATCCTTAAAGAACATAGCAGCAACAGTTACGTGAATTTTTTCATTATTTTTATTAATTTTCTCAACTTTCATAAAAAAACACTCTCTATATTAAGGAATATTAATCATATCATATTAATTAAATCGTTACAATACAAATATTTAAGCATAAGGGTTGAAATATTTCCAAAAAGTGTTAAATATGTTTGTAGTATGAATATAGAGTTAAACATGAATATAAACGTAAATATGAATATTTTAAAAGGGAGGAGTTAATATGAAAAAGATAATAGCAGCAAGTCTTATTGCGATGACATTGGCTGGTTGTGCTTCCGGTCCAGAAAAAGGTTATTATGATGAGCAGGGTGTTTACCATCCATCAGCAGAAGCAGTAAATGCTGACCGCTGGACAACCGCTGGCGCTATAGCCACTGGTGCAGCAGCAGTAGCTGGTCTTACTCTTGGTATTGTTGCTCTTACTAAATAAAGCAACTTTATCTAAAACCACCTTCGGGTGGTTTTTTATATTACCAAAAATCAAAAAAGTCACTTCCGAGTGGCTTTTTCAATTGCATTAAATAAGGTTTTTTGTTATATTTTACTTTCATATGAAAACAGGAAAACTTAAAATGAGAATTGAAAAAATTAGTAACCTTTTTCTCTTAACTGAACTATCTTCAACAATTTCGTCTTTATCTCATATTTATCCTGATATTTCTCATTGGTACAACAATAAAGTCATTCCTCGTGTCATGCTTGGTGAAGACATTGTTATTGTAGCAAAATCAGAAAATGGTGAAACTATTGGTTTTGCCATTGGAAAGAAAACAGAAAAAGAATCCAAGCTTTGTTGCCTGATGGTTCTACCAGATTTTCGTGGTAGAGGATATGCATTAAAACTCATTAATCGTATTATTGAAGAACTTGATGATGACTATCCACACTGTTCTGTATCAGAGGATTTATTTCATATCTATTCAAAAATCTTTATTAACCATTTCAGATGGAGTTTGGATGATGTTGTTAGTGATGTTTATCAAAAGGGAAAGTTAGAATATTTCTTTAATGGTAAACATAAAAAAGAATCTATTATTTGATTAAAATAGCATTATGTTGATTTACTCATTGCATCCCATAAAAGGAATCGCTATAATGACAATATTCAACAGGTAAAGAATATAATATGAAACAAATGATTAAACCCAAAATGGGAAAGGCTGTTTCTAAAGGTAGGGGAATTTCACTTTGCCGTTATGGTGGCCTAAACATTGTTAAGCAAAGAGGAAACTATGGGAATGACACGTTCCATAGTGCTCCTGAACGTCATGGTTTCTATGCTTTTCCTTACTCTTTTGTTGAGATGTTTCTTGTTGGCTCGACAAAAACTAAAGAAGTAAAAGAAGGTACGTATAAGAAGTTTAGAGCTATTGATGGTTATCTCTGGACACACCTTAAACCAGCTCGTCAGGCTGATATTATTGCTCAAAAAGGCTCTTGGTATAAAGTCACTGTAGAAGGCTATATTAAGGCTTTAAAGAAGGATTATGCCCATCATAGTTCTTCTATGTATAAAGATTTTTATGGTGAAGGAAAGATTTATCCCAATAGGGCAAACCCTTACATTATTACTTGTAAAGACGATCTTGAAGTCTTTATCACTCGTGAAACTATCATTTCTTAAAATAGGATCTTATTTATGTTTACCGATATGAATCAAAAAAACAAAGCTGTTGAAAATAGTATTGATGGCCTTGAACAACTTAATGATCTTTCAGTTATGGGATTCTTCATGTCCCTACATATTAAAAGTTATGAAGGTATTTCTTGGTTTAGCTTTTTTGATAAATTGAAAGCCCCTCGCGTTAAAGCTTTTGTTAAAGGTTTGGGAACAGAACAAAAAGTCATTATTACCTTTGATAATGATATTATTGCTCATCTTTGTACTACTGAACAAAAGATGCAAATGGTAACATCCGCTGTTGTATATAATGAAGAAAAATGGAACTACGCTTTAAACTATCTTTTGAGTTTTATTAGTGATTATCAACGTGATTGTTCTATCGTTAAAGAAACTCAGGAGAATAAACTGTTTCATAGCGCAGAACCTTATTCTGGTGAACGAACTTTAAGTGTTCTTACACAAGCTATTTTAGAAGAAATGGGAGTTACTAACCAACAACATGAATTAATCCGTTTTAATACATCTCTTTATGACTTAAAACTGCCACGTATTGATATTAAAACAGAATTCCGTGGTCATTACAGTAATGAATATGCCTCTGTTTATTTTGATGGTGAAAAGATTGGTCAGGTTATTTCAGAAGTCGTTAAATATTCTGGTGGCTATGAAGAACGTCAATTCTTTACATCTGATCGTGAAAAATGGAACGAAATGATTTCTTATATTATCTCTAATATCAAATATGAGAAACGTTTAAACTTTGTTTTTGTTGTTGAAAATGAAATATCCTGAAATAATTTTTATTTTATACCACCGCCTCCGGGCGGTTTTTTATTTGCACTTTCTCTTTTTATATATTATTTTCGACACTAATAATAAAAAGAGAAAATATAATGAATAATAATATTAAAGATTTAAAATTTTTAGACCTATCACTTTTTAAAGCGATAAAAAAGGAATTTGATGAAACAAATAAAAAATCTAAAAATAACTATTTTAGTTCTTTTATTAATAATGAAGAACTTGCTAATGATATTTTATTTACAGGTATTTATAATCATAGATTTTTACTTAATAAACCAGATTCTGGAAAAATAGCTTATTTATATTTACAAAGACGCTTAGGTAAGTCAGCAACTTATTTAATGGAGGATAAAAACTTCACTAATATACAATCAATCAAGCTATATCATAAAATAACACCATTGATGCTTAAAATATTATATTGCTATTGTAATACTGAGGAGATATTTGTATTTAAAGAAGACAGCATTCAATTTGAAGATACAAGGAATGAAGTTTTTTATAATGATAGAAGATATAAGTTATCATATGAACAAGTAAATGTTGCTCCAGATTGTGATGATATTTATATTAAAATAGAAGAAGTATAGTTTAAAATAATAGCACCTTGTGGTGCTATTTATATTATTGGGAGTTAATTTTTATATCAACATTAAATACTTGTGTTGGACCGTCATCATCCATAATATTTCTACCAAAAGAAACTAAAACCTCTTTTGTTTCTGCTTCTATTGCAAACGATGCTATATATTTATCAAGTTCCTTATTCGTTTTAATATAACCATAATCTTTGCTTTCTTTTTTAGACGTTAATACAAGATACCACATTTCATCTTTATCAAGAAGCTCTCTTAAACTATTACTCATATTAAATTCCTCTTTTATATTTAGAACACATTATTGCAACAGAATTAGTGCTTAATCCACGTTGAATATACTTATTTAAAATATCTACTTGTCTTGCTTTATTTTTTGTTTTTACAGCACTTAACATTTCTTTATCAAGTTTGTATGTATTTAACATGATCACCTCTCTTATGAAAATATTATAATATGCAGTTAAAAAATATTCAAAATAAAGATGTTATATCTTATATCTTATATCTTATTTAAAATGTATTATTAATTCTTTTAAATAAAAAAACACAGCCTGAGCTGTGTTTTATTTTTTCTTTATATTTAAAATTAGACTTCTTTTGCTTTTTTAAAAATATCCATTATCTTTGATGGTAAAGTATCATTTAATGCAGTTATTTCTTTTAACTCTGATTCTAACACTTTATTGTTTCTCAGCATTTCCTCTGCTTTTTCACCTATAATCACAGAATCTTCTGGCGAAATAAACTCTTCATCTTTATAATTTTTATTAAAATTGTTTATAAAATCTTGAGTTAACTCGTCTTGCTTGATACTTTTTTTACTAAAATCATTAAATCTACTTTCTAAAACATCCATTGTATTTTCGAAAATGGTTAATTCAGAAGCAAAATTCTCTTTATTAGATTCACAAGTTGCTATGAAATCATTCATCATTTTTCTTGTTTTTAGAAACATTGATGGATAATCACCATAAAGCTCTTTTTCTTTATCTTTTAATAGCCTGATTTTCTCAAATCCTTCCATAATATGCATAACATCTTTTACAAGTATCATACTCATATTTAAGCAACCTCAAAACTAACAGACATATTAAGTTTTACAATTTCCACTGTGCGAGGACTCACTTTTACATATTTAAAATGAGATCTTGCAGCTTCTTCATTACTGAAAGAAAGGAGATGAGCGTCATATTCATCATTAAATACATCATCAGTTAATCCCATAACACTAGTAATCCTAGCGTCGATTTCAAGTTCACGAAACTCCCCTATTTCTTCGTCTGTATTCTCATCAAGAAATGAATAAAGAAAAAGGTTCGTATCTTTTTGTTTGATAAGAAAAATAGGATCAATTTTAGTAGTCATTAACGCATCTCCGATATTTTATTTAGTGATGTCATTATATCGCTATTCTTTCTTTGTTACTACTGTTTTTTCTCATTATTTTGGAAATAGGATTATTGTAGGATTCCACTTCTGCTACACTCACTTTTTCACGACCTTGACACAATGGACAGCTTTTCAACAATCCATAACATTCTGGACATTTTTGGAATGGGCCAAACTTTACTCTGAATGAGTAAAGCATTGCGTTATGAACGATTTTATCCATACCTGTTAACTCTTTTTTATCTTTAACATTATTACACATAAACGACCTCATTTTTAGTTAGTTAGATAATCTTTTACACGATTTTCATCATACACATCTTGCTCTTCTAAAATTCTTTTGTAATATCCAGTATCTTCATTAGGAAATAATGACTCTATTAACATCATTACTCTGATTTTTTCTTCACCAATCCATAACTCTATATTTTGATTTCTGATAACTTCTTTACCTTCAATAGTATAGCTTCTTTTATCAAAATATTGGATATTAATAAAATCTTTATAATCATCCTTAATATTCTGATAAACAAAAGCTTTAAAGTCAAAATAATCAGTATCTTTCGTTAACTCTATGACATCTGTTGTTTTTGTTTCATCAAAGTATACAAACTCAATATCAAAAATATTCTCTACGCTTTGAGATGGTTCTTCCCAATACGCTGCACTATTTTCTGATAAATAAATATCCTTATCATATTTAGGTAGATGTTTTTTTCTAAAATCACAAATATGAAAAACATCAGGAATGTCTTTCTTTGTATTTAAGAAATAGACATTAATTACTTCTGGTCCTTCACCAAAATCACCACGATCACTTATATAATAAAGAGATTCATTTAACATCTCTTTTTCAAAAGGGAAAATTTCATAAAAAAACTTTATAAGCTCTAATCCTTTTTCGTGATTAGTAAGCTTTTTAGATAATTCAATATGTGTTTCAGTTAATAATCTAGTTTTCATATAATTTCCCTTATGTTTAGCATTGGATATCTCCTTCCACCTGCAAATATTCTCATTGTAGTCATCTCTTTCCGAGAGTTTCTTTTTTGACCTGAATAATATAATATATTACTTAGTCTGTAATAATCACCATTATAATGAATTTGCTGATGGCGTTCAACATTATCTTTTATTAAATCCAATAGCTCTGATTTTTTTAGGTTATATTTTATATAGTGATTTAAAACTTCTATATATACTTCCGTTTCATTAAACATTAGATCGCTATCTATGTAATATAAAGCATTTTCAACAGTTATTTCATTTTCAAATACAATCATAGTTTGATCTTGATTTTTATTACTTTTCATTTCTGGTAAAGGATTGTCTAAGCCTTTATAAAAATTATAAAGTCTATTATTATTCCATAATGACATTTTAGATTGGTAATCAGCGACTTCATTTTCTGATAATAATCCTGATGGACTATTAACAATCAGATATTCGGCTATTTGCATAGCTTCGGATAACTCTAATTTTTTATAATTTTCTCCAGTATATTGAGGAAATTCATATTTATAGAGTAATAATAGACATCCAACAATTACTCTAAAGCTTTTTTCTGATTTATTTTGGACGTACTCTAAATAAGCTGAAATATAGTCTTCTGATGCTTTACCATCATACACATGAACAACATTACTATCTTTTTCATCGTTTCTTACTGATTTTTTTAAAGGATCTATTTTTATACTCAGCTCTTCAACGATTCTTGATGATGTGTTTAATACTATACTTGAGAAATCATTATCGTTTCTTAATATTATTTTTTCATTACCAAATTTTAATTCTTTGTTTTCAAGAATGCTTTTACCTATAATTATTTTCATTTTTTACCTTTAAAAACTTTTTGGTTTTTCTGTATGATATGAATGCAAAAGAGGTCTTGTAAACTCTCTCTCTTCATCTACATTGATTATTTCAGCGATACATAATACTCCTTGTATATATCCTAAATATTGCTGTAGAACTTCGTTTGGATAAATATCGATTATATCATCATTTATAATACTATCGATTAAATGGAAAACATTATCTTTATTTATTGAATTGGGCCAAGTATTATTTTCAAATCTTTCGTCTGAATATTTTTCTATAACAGCTTTCTCAAATAAAAAAGCCTCTTCTAACACAGATTTAGTTGTGTCATAAGCAACAATATAACTAGTTGGTCTATTTCTTGTATCTAATTGCATAACATCAACAATAGAACGAGAAAAACCAAGCCAACGATTTAGTTTATCATGGGGATATTGATGAATGTTTTCTGTTGCTTCGCTAAGGAGTTTTATTAGATGTTGTTTTTGGCATTTTTCAGGGAGTGTCTGAATTTTTACTGGAAATACTCTCTCTTTCAACAAATCTAAATAACGTTGAAATAATACCTTTAATACTTCTTTTTCTTTTAGTTCTTTAACTATTCTTTGCTCATATTCGTTTTTTATATCTGACATTATTTCTCCTGAAAATATTAAAAAGCCACCTATGGAAGGTGGCCTAAAATTTATGCCCAAAATACACCTAAATGACGCTCTCGCGCGTTTTTAATTACTTCAAGCATACCTTCAAGCTTTTCTTTAATACCATCCGTAGAAAGTCCAAAGTGGTGGAAATTCCCTTCTGAATAGTTAGGGCGTTCATAACCAGACATTTTTTCATCTGATTTATTCAGTGCCATCATAATCTTACGCTGAAAATCAGTTAAATCTTCATAAGCAATAGAACCAACATTGCCATCTTGTTCTGATAAGATAGCACGATTACTATCAACCAGCTTAAGAATCAGACAAAAATTGTTGTTACTCATTTGGATTTCATGATTGAAATCAATTTTATCCTCCATTTCGAAACAACGACCTGTTTCAGCATCCTTTTGGACAAAAGGATCATAAGCAAAATCTTCTTCGCTCATATTAGGATATTTATCAGTCATATATACTTTTACTTTCTCAATTTTAGAGTAATCAATATCTGCCTGAAAAGTTACGCTCATTGTTTTTTCCTTTTATGATTTAAAAGATAATGCTTCAATGAATACATTATAGCTAAAACCTTACTTCATTTCCACTCTTTTTTCTAATATTTTATTGTCTTTATTGCTTGCGTTTCATCCGTCATTATGAGATCATAACAATGAAAACTTACCCTAATCGTTTATGAGGTCAGACTAATGCTTACTATTCATTCAGAACATATTTCCATGCCTAAATCTCTCTTCGATTTTTCTCTGCATGAGGATAATGCTCAAGTTAAAATTGGTTCTTTTATGGCTGTTCTTGCTGAAAAAATTAATAACAATCCAACACTTGAGAAAGTAATGTTTTATCATTTGTTTCGTGATTATGTTATCAATGATGATATTGAATTTCATTATGAAACAAAAGAGCGTTTTTTGAAGAATTTTATCTTTGAACGTCGGGATGGTTCTATTAAACGTAAACTTTATAATTATGTTAACCCTGTTCAGCTTTCATTGTATGTTCCTGAATTCTATGAAACCATTAATGAAATTTTTTCTGGTGATGATGTACCTCTTCCTGTTTTTAAGAAAGAATCTTCAGAGCCGGTTCAAGAAAAAAATAAAGAGCGCTTTGATAATTTTTGGAATATCTTAGAACCTTCTATTACCGAACTTGAAAAAAATCCTTCTGATAACTTTGCCACTCTTCTTTTTGTTAAGTGGTTAAAAGATGGCGGAGATAATTTATCTATTGAACCAGAACATGAGGGATATTTCTATACATCTTTCCGTCAGACGGATGTTTTACCAAATGATGTTATTACTATTAGTTTAGCTTTTCCTTCTAAAAATGAATCTTATAACATTAAACCATTTACAGAACATCCATGTAAAGATATGCTGGTATGGAAAATGTTAAACAGTTCGCCTTATCCTTATAGTAAGAAAAAACATAAACACATTGTTTTGAATAGAGAGTTTATCAAATCTTTGGATAAAGCTTTAGGACTTCAAGAGGTGGCGTGAGCCACCTTGTTCTTGTTAAACAAAAAGGAAAAAGTTAATGACTGAAAAAATGAAACAAGTTGAGAAAGAAGTTAGAAACGCTTTTTTTCGAGTAGAAATTGAATATACTCATGCTAATGGTTGCACTGATTTTAAAACATATGATACGCAATTTTTAGATACATCGGATGAATTTGAACTTCAAAATTTCATTATATATTTTAAATATGCATCACATGTTATTAGTAAATCACGAGATAATTGTGAGGCGGTTCCTGATTATTTTGAAGAACAATTTAAGAGAATCTTAGTTGATAATAAGTATATTGATACTATTCCAGTTCGTAATAGTTCTCTTTATGTTATGGTAATTCAAGATCTTACTGATGATGGAGAAGGTGATTATACAGTATATGCAGATATGCGTATTAAAGAAATTACTTTTACCGATTATGATAAAAAAATCTTTAAGGTGCTTTCTCAACGTCTTGAACTATCCGGGGAAATCGGATAATTCATATAAACAACAACTTTTATTGGAGATATTAAATGAGTACTTTTCTTTATGTTTTCTTTTATGGCCTTTCCTTTTTCCTTATAATTGGTGGATGGACTCAAATGAGAGATGCCAAATTTCTTAATAGCTTGAAAGACAGGCATAGTTTTTATGAACCAAAAGGTGATTGGGCATATACATTAGGATTTATTATTCTAATTATTACTTCTTCTGTTTTGCTTTGTTCTTGATTTTTATTGAATCATAAAATTTGACACCAAAACATCTCTAAACTATTATAATTACTCTAATACCTGCTTAATGGCTCATTTTTTTGAGAAATTGGCAGGTTTTTTCTTTTCTTATTATAAGCCCCATTTATGGGGCAAATTTACATTTTGCTAATGTTGAAAACAATGGTGATCTTTTAAGCCCCATGTATGGGGCAAATATTTATAATGCCACTATTGATCAATGGCTTGATCTTTTAAGCCCCATGTATGGGGCAAATGCAGGAGGCGATGTATCAATAAAAGACAATCAACTTTTAAGCCCCATGTATGGGGCAAATAAATAGTCTGGGCGGGATTTATAGCGTTCTCGCCTTTTAAGCCCCATGTATGGGGCAAATATGCCTCAAATCGCAAGATACTCTGAAACAACCCTTTTAAGCCCCATGTATGGGGCAAATAGTTTGCTCTTTGCGAGCATCGCAGAACAGGCCCTTTTAAGCCCCATGTATGGGGCAAATATCTGCTTAGCTTTATCATCAGATAAAAGGATTCTTTTAAGCCCCATGTATGGGGCAAATAATTGAAATCGACAAAAAACAAGGTAAAAAAAAACTTTTAAGCCCCATGTATGGGGCAAATATGCCTAACTTTATAACTCAAAACCCAAAGAACCTTTTAAGCCCCATGTATGGGGCAAATGGTAATGTCAAAACGCAATACAGAAGCATCTGACTTTTAAGCCCCATGTATGGGGCAAATTCAAGTCTATCTACAATAGCTGATTGTGCTAGTCTTTTAAGCCCCATGTATGGGGCAAATATTTAATCTTGTATATAGTGAAAAAGACGGCAGCTTTTAAGCCCCATGTATGGGGCAAATTATGGCTACAGGATTAACTCAATCTGAAATTGACTTTTAAGCCCCATGTATGGGGCAAATAACTATTTCTTATCTACAATGAACGAACTTGTTCTTTTAAGCCCCATGTATGGGGCAAATATTAAGCTAATGGCGAAAGATAAGGAAAACTTCCTTTTAAGCCCCATGTATGGGGCAAATATTTGAAAATGGGCGTATTTTTGCTGTTGTTAGCTTTTAAGCCCCATGTATGGGGCAAATTCAAGTTCTTCAGGCGTTGGATTAAAAGGTGCACTTTTAAGCCCCATGTATGGGGCAAATATAGCAGCTTCTTTTTCCAATCTTTTAAAATCTCTTTTAAGCCCCATGTATGGGGCAAATATACCCCCTTAATTCTTGCGTTTCTTTCCTCTTTCTTTTAAGCCCCATGTATGGGGCAAATAAGAAAGATTGCGAATGTAGCAAGAAAAAGAAGCTTTTAAGCCCCATGTATGGGGCAAATGAGCTTAACAATACTACAGTAGGTCACTTTATACTTTTAAGCCCCATGTATGGGGCAAATCAGTTTATACATATAGAGGCATATGCTAGAGTCCTTTTAAGCCCCATGTATGGGGCAAATATGAATGAGTTCGCTAATAAACAAGCTACCAGTCTTTTAAGCCCCATGTATGGGGCAAATACTTATACGACAGCAATGCAAGCTGCTGACTACCTTTTAAGCCCCATGTATGGGGCAAATATGTTATTTAGTTAATCACCATAAAAAAATTAACTTTTAAGCCCCATGTATGGGGCAAATTTTTCAAAAGAAGATAAACCAATATCACTGAAACTTTTAAGCCCCATGTATGGGGCAAATTGTAATTTTTCAACAATGGCTTTTTTATCTGCTCTTTTAAGCCCCATGTATGGGGCAAATTGTTTTTTTCTTGTTGATTTTTGAGCTTTTCAACTTTTAAGCCCCATGTATGGGGCAAATTTAAAATTTTTCTCAAGAGGAAAAACATGCATACTTTTAAGCCCCATGTATGGGGCAAATGGTTTAGAAGTTCTTGAAAAAACTACTTTCCCCCTTTTAAGCCCCATGTATGGGGCAAATTTTTTTAGAAGCAATGATAAGCTATTATAATTTCTTTTAAGCCCCATGTATGGGGCAAATCCAGTATTCAAAAAAACACAAACAGCACTAACACTTTTAAGCCCCATGTATGGGGCAAATAAATAGCAGTTAAAGAAAATATTGTTTTTATAACTTTTAAGCCCCATGTATGGGGCAAATAAAATCATCAGAAGTTAAGTATATAGCAAAATTCTTTTAAGCCCCATGTATGGGGCAAATAATGCCAGCTTCTACGGCTGCTGCATACTTCAACTTTTAAGCCCCATGTATGGGGCAAATATAACAGCCCCGTTTTGGGGCTTATTTGATATACTTTTAAGCCCCATGTATGGGGCAAATTGACATAGCTATTAGATATTGTATTATATATAACTTTTAAGCCCCATGTATGGGGCAAATCAAGGAGGAAACCCTTGGATGGGGGCATTATCTCTTTTAAGCCCCATGTATGGGGCAAATCATCTATTTAAACTTTTAAAAACTTTTAAAAATCTTTTAAGCCCCATGTATGGGGCAAATGCCATTATTAAAATTTGCCTTAAAGCTATACTTCTTTTAAGCCCCATGTATGGGGCAAATTAAATGAAATAGATGATATTATTTGGATTGATGACTTTTAAGCCCCATGTATGGGGCAAATTCACCGTTTCGGATCTGCTGTAGGTGTTGACACCTTTTAAGCCCCATGTATGGGGCAAATAATTAAGATTATTTGAGATTTCAGCAGTAGATACTTTTAAGCCCCATGTATGGGGCAAATCGTGTCAAATCTTACTCTCCAAAAGTAAACAATCTTTTAAGCCCCATGTATGGGGCAAATTACAGAAGCAGTTAAAGCTTTAGAGGCTGATAACTTTTAAGCCCCATGTATGGGGCAAATAGGAACTTTACATAAGTTCTTCGTTCCGGGTTCCTTTTAAGCCCCATGTATGGGGCAAATGTGGATGTGTTGTTTTACTTTCAGGAAATGTTCCTTTTAAGCCCCATGTATGGGGCAAATAAAAGTAAGGCCATTAAAGAAGAGTTCAATACACTTTTAAGCCCCATGTATGGGGCAAATTACTTAACTTCTGTCGGTAAATCATTCGCAAATCTTTTAAGCCCCATGTATGGGGCAAATGTAATCATATTATAAGCCTGTTGTTTTAATTCACTTTTAAGCCCCATGTATGGGGCAAATTGAGCAACACGTATATACTTCTTCATATCACCCCTTTTAAGCCCCATGTATGGGGCAAATCACTGGATCGGCTGATATGGCTATAACGAAACACTTTTAAGCCCCATGTATGGGGCAAATAGAACTTAAGGAAGAGAAAACAAACAGAGTAAACTTTTAAGCCCCATGTATGGGGCAAATTTGAGATAGTGAATAATTTTATTCATAAATAAACTTTTAAGCCCCATGTATGGGGCAAATCTTTATACTTAGAAGAGATTATACTCTGAATTGCTTTTAAGCCCCATGTATGGGGCAAATGATCTAGTAGTGTTGTCATCATATTTTTAATATCTTTTAAGCCCCATGTATGGGGCAAATAAGAATAAATTTTATAAATATTCTTATTTTTCAATAAGATACATAATAAAACCTATAATTACCTAATTAAATTATATATTTATAACTTATTGATTTATAAGAAATAAAATATTAGTAAAAATAATTAGGGTTACTATAATCCAAATTGTTAAAGAGCACAAATATATTTTAAGAATAAAAAAAAGCCTATAACAAGTCAATGCTATAGGCTTTTATAATTCAATTTTATTATTTATGTTTCTTTTTTATATTTATCATATTCATCATGATCTTCCATTGCTTCGCTATAACCACTCCAGTTATCCACACCAGCATTTTCTAGAGCTGTTAACTTTGATTCTTTGTTCAGCAATTCAAAATAACGCTCTTCTGAAAGAGTAATTTTTTTCTTAGCAATTCCCATGTAAGCCTCTTTTATTTAATCTCTTAAGCCAGCATCTTTTAAAGATTGGTGGTACCATTCCCAATCATCAACACCTCCAGCATGAAGAGCATTCAGTTCTTCTTCAGCTTCTAACAATTCTGCTAAACGTTCCGAAGAAATTGTTACTTCTTTGCTTTCTTTATTCTCTGACATTTATAATCCTCTTTTTATTTGATTAATAACCAAAAGCTTTTTTCCAGCGTTTTAATCCCGGAAGATTACTGTTTGGGATAGTTTTTAAAACATTATTTACGACTTCATCCAACTCTTTTGCTTTTTTATGCGCAAGGTTAGCTGACCATTTACCATTCTCATCATAAGTTTCTAAATCAAAATCCGCTGTAACAGGCATACACTGATGCTGGCGATTAGTAGACATATAAAAAGCAAGCATACGCCAAACGTATTTAGCTTCTCCAGAAGCTTTGGTTGGTTTAGACTTATAAAGACTACCATCATTTTTAAAAACTTGTTTTACAATATCTAATGTTTCACCAGAAAAGATAGTGAGGTCAACTTTCGGTGCTTCGATTGTGTTAAACATGTTTTAATCCTCTTTTTTAAGATACGTTTATTATAGCAAAAAAGACGAACCTGCACAAGTATTTTATCTATTCATACTTTTATTTAACTATATGAAAAACAATAAAATATTTATATTTTTATCTATTCTTAAATCTATTCATAAAAAAGAGGCAGCAGCCTCTTTTTTGTTTATGCTTTTAAAAGTTTCTCAAACTCTTTTTCAGCATATTTCTTATCATCATCTGTCATAACATATTTTTCACCTTGAAAATCCCTCTTTTCAGGATTCATTCCTCCAATCCAATACCAAGCTAACTTGACCTTTTGGCTTTCTGGCAGTGTTTGATTTTCCTTATTATAATTCGTCCTAAAATATTTTAATTTCAATGTTCCAAACGTTAATCTATATTGATTCATAGCACACAAATCACCATAATTTTCCTCAAGATTATAGTTAATCCATGTATTTTTTTCTAAGAATTTAGGCGTTAAATCCATTTCCATCATGGAATCTTGTTCTTTTAAAAATTTCAACATGAAAGTTTGCTCTTTCTTGAGACTATCTTTCTCCGTATCACTTTTATTACATTTATTGGCATGATTTATAGCCGCTTGGTAATAAACTCCTACAGCACAAGCGAAAACAAAAAGTTCTTCTTTTGTTTTAAAAATTGGATTTTTTCCATGTTTTTCTAACATCTCAACTACATAAGTGGCATGTTCAAAATCTACTAGATCTATTAGCTGATAAGGAATAAAAAGAACAGGCTTACTTAATAAATAATCACGCTTTGTCTTATATTCAGCCTTTCCTTCTTCACTAACATGCTTATCAGGAAACATATAACGATATGTTAACAATGAAGAGGCTTCATCATCCGTGAAATCAACTTTATTTTCATCAAAAAGTGATTCTTTTCCCTTTTCTTTAGCTTCCCAAAATAATTTAAAACTGAACTTTTTAATCAGTTTTTTATCGGCAAATACATAATCTCTGGCAAATATCCAGACATCATCATTTTCACAAAACCTAACCCAACTAACAACCTGATTTATTTTAGCATCCAGATTAATCCAGTCTTTCTCAAATAAAGCTTTTATACCATCAATCCATTCAGATCTGGTAGCTTCTGATATAGCTTCTTTCATAAGGCGTTTATGAGGTTCTCCCTCGTCGAGCCATTGTTTAAGCTCTTTCAGATCCTTGTCATTAACCCATTTTCTAATAATACCAATATTAAATGGCTGAACTTTCGTGTCATAGCGTGGATTATATTGTGTCATAAAAAAGCCTCTTTAATGGGGTTTTAAAGAGGCATTATAGCATATTTACAGTTTGTTTTCTATTCTTTTTTAGAGTTTGGATATTTCATTTCAGCCCATCTCACTATAACATAAGCCAATAAAGCAATAACAAAAAACAGCAACATCATCCAAGCAAGTCCTTGTAGAGTTTCTATTACTGTTCTGTATACTTCAAGAAACCAACGCTCTGATGTAAGCTCTATTATCTTGTTACCATCCTTACTGTATGTTACAGGCGTTATATATTTCTCCACATCATATACTCTTATACCTGATGATATCCCTACTACCATTCCGGCAAATTTAGTATATTTTGCCCATGATGTATTAATCGGATCATTAATGATTCGTTGCAATATATTATTTATGGATTTTGAAAAGAAAGATATCACTACCAAAGATACTGAGGCAGCGACTAAAAAGTTAACAATAATTAAATAAAAAAACATGATACACCTCCTGATTGACTAATTCAGTGTATCATATTTATGAAAATAAGAAAGCTTACTTATTTTCTATAGTTCTGCAGTTTATATCGCCAAGTGATCTTGTGCAAATATCTGTTTTATCTTTATTAATGATTGTAATATTTCCATCAATGCATTGTATTACAGTAGTGTCATAATTAGACGCTGTTACACATACATTTCTATTGATTTCTTTGAGAATATTTTTAGCATTATTATCAGCAAATGAACTACTTGAAAATAATATTAAAGCAGTAACAAATATTTTTTTCATGATTTATATACCTTAAAGTTAGAGTTATCTTTAGATTCTTTTAAAGCTTTTAATCTTTGTTTTTTATTGTACTTCCTTAAATATTGATACTCATTGTATTTAAGCAACATACAATCAATAAAATTCCAAATTTGATTATTAAATATTAAAAATAAAGAAGATAAACAAAACACAATAATAGGTATTACTATAGCAAGATTCATTATTACTTCCTCATTTTTTATCCCTTACAAAGGATAGTAATGCAAATATCCCCTACGGGGGATAATAAGGTAAAAATCCGCTACAGGGGATAAATCTTCTTTACCTCCTATAGCGGATAAATGTTATTTTAGAGCATTTTTAGCATAAATTTTAATAGCTGTTTGTTTGTAATCAGCTTTACCACCTGTATATAGCTGCATAAGCAAAGGCATTAGTTGTTTTTCATCTTTAACAGCACGCGCAAAATCACCACGTTCTAGATGTTTATTACTCTCGTATAGCTCATTTACTTTTTTAACCATATCGTGATACGTTCGTTTTGCATATGCTTCAACTTTATCTACATTAGCAAGACGCTGATCAAGATTATAGTTAGGGCTACGAGCCTTGTAAACAAACATAGAGCGAACTTCATCAAGCACTTCGTCTAAAGCCGCACGATAAAGATTTTCACCTTCTTTATTGAGGTCTTGAATACTAATAACACTTACAATACTCAGATACGGAATAGTTTTAATTTTGAGCAGCCTTCCATCAGCAAACTCAAGAACATACCCTTCAATATCTTTACGATTAATATCTACACTGCTTACAGGAACTTCTTTCACAAGATGTTCAGCAATTACTGGATATTTTTCAGCGAATTCTTTAGAACGAATATCAATATATTCTCCAGTCTCAAGAGAACGAGCTTTAAGAACATGGACATTATAATCAGAATATTCCATCATTACACGGTTTTCTGGTGTAGTCAGTTCAAGATCTACAGAAATACCACTCTCGCTGATTTCCTGCAGTTCAGCAAATAGAGCATCAGAAACGCTTTTTATTACAGCATCTTTATTTAGGTATTCTGGAACATTTTTACTTTTGAGTTTTACTTTCCCATCAATTGGAGAAATATAACTTGTTAGCAAAGAACCATCTTCTTTAATATAAGCATGTTTTGCGTCTTCAATTTTAATAGCCAGATCTTCTTTTTCTCCTTCACCAAGAGAGAAGAACTTTTTCATTGGAAGAGCAACCAGTTGAGCTTCACCTGTTTCTTTATTAACAAGGAACATTGTTCCACGGCAGTTCAGACCGTTTGGATTTTTAAAATCAGAAAAACGAGGAATCATGTATGTAAATACACGATAAATAAGACTTGGATGGCCTTCGATGTTATAATCTTTAGTTAAAAACTCACCAGAACTATTTTTTACGAGATTGGTTAGATCTGTAAACAGTGTTTTTTGGAAATCATTTTGTTCTTTCATTTTCTTCCTTATTTTTTACCAAACATAATATTATAAAGTCTACCTGACAAAGCTTGTAGAGCGCATTGTGCTTCATTAGAAAGGCCAAGTTCATCATTATAAATAAGCATATCAAGTTCTTTACGCACATCCATAACATCTTCCCTTGTACGATCTGATTTTTCCATAAGCCATGAAACTAAAACAGCAGCATCATTATCGTTTTCAGTTAATGCAACTTTAGCCTCAGTTCGGTAATAACCGTTTTTTGATTCGTATTTAGGCATAATTACCTCTTCCGCTTAAAGATAACATTATAAAGATGTTGGCATTAAGATGCAAGCTATTTTTCATTACAATTGAAAGCCTTTATTTTATGTATACAAATAAAAAAGAGATCAGGAGATCTCTTTCTTTTATTACCAATCTAATTTATTAAAGGTTATTACACCTTCTTTGGCTATGATTTTTCCATGATCATCCATATCTTCTCCTCGCCATTTAATGACACCATCCATAACTATTCCCCAAGGTTTTAAGAAATTATCATTAATATAACTCAGCCATTCTTTATAGTAATAAAACTTTTCACCACCATCCCACTCTAATTCATCTCCAAGTTCATTTATTTGCCACTGACAATATGAACTTGGTTCTCCTTCTTCTCCTTCACTATCGTAAAGCCTATCTATTATTTCTTTCTGATTTGCTGTTAATGCTGGCGTTAAAGTAAAATGACCTTTAAACTCTGTTGTATATCCCATTCTCAACTCCCTATAATTAAAAAACAGGAGCGTGAAACACTCCTGTATATTATTATATTTATTCTTTTATTATTCTAGAGACCTGCTTGTAATAATCCCTTCATCTGCTTCAATCTCTCCGCGATCATCCATCTCTTCACCTTGCCATTTTACAGCGCCATCAATAACAATGCCCCAAGGTTTAAGGAAATTTTCATTAATATAATGCAACCATTCTTCATAGTAATAAAACTTTTCACCGCCGTCCCATTTAAGTTTATCTCCTGTTTCATTAGGAACCCATTGACACCATAAACCCGGTTGACCTTCTGGTGGTTCATTATTATTAATTACTGTTTTATCACTATTCTGACCGTAGTTTCCATCTTGAGCAGAATAAACACAATAACTGCCTTCTTTACCTACAGGAAGCCCTACAGCAGCACGAATTTCATCATTGATTGTTTCACACGCTTCGGCATCTCGCTGAACCCTACGAGAGCCAGAGAAAGCATTTAAATAAGCAACCTGTGCTTCTGTTAATGCTGGCGTTAAAGTAAAACTGCCTTTAAATTCAGTTGTATATCCCATACTATTTCCTCTTTTTAGTTAATTATTAAAATAAGATTTATATTAAGCGTTAATATAATCTTTTGTATCTTTAAAGAATTTATCTACCTTATCATCATCACCCGAAACTTCACCCCAGCCATATTCAAAAAATAGACCTTTATTCGAAACTAATGTTATTTTTTCAAGACCGTTCATTTTTGCCAAAAGCTCTATTTTAGGACGAATATTTAGACACTTCAATCCTTTAAATCTGAATTTAGCTTTTGTATTATATTGAGGTTGGATAGGTTCTGGCTCTTTATATTCATAAGATACAGCAGAAATAACACCATCTTTTGCTATAATCTTTCCAATATCCCCTTCCTCACACCCCTCCCATTTTACATTACCATTAATCGTAATACCCCAAGGCTTAAGGAAGTTTTCATTAATGTAATTAATCCATTTGATATATCCATAGAATTTCTCAGCACCATTCCATTTAATCTCTTTTCCATCCTCTGATGGAATCCAATGACACCAAAGACTATGCTGTGTTTTAGGATACTCATTATAATTCATGATTGTTTCATCGGAATCCCAATTAAAATCATCACCAAATGTGCAAAATTCACCTTCTTTACCTACAGGTAAACCTACAGCATGACGTACTGGATCTTCTTTTTTTTCACAAAGATAAATATGTCTTTTTATACGCCTTGAATCCGAAAATGCAGTTAAATAGTTTATTTGCTTTTGAGTTAAAGCAGGAGTGAGTTTGAATGAACCTGAAAATTCAGTGGTATATCCCATGATCTAAATTCCTCATTTATAAGCATGATGCTATTTTAACACAAACAACTTATGCTGCACAAGTAATTTATACAAAAGAAAAGCGCGACAACAAAGCCGCACCTTAGAAATCTTTATCTTTTACATCGCCCAAATTTTACTTCTTAATGCTCCGCTATTTGAAGACATATGCCTCTGATTGAAGCCTTCTTTATTTATTTTTTCTGCTAAAGCATTTACTGTTTCATTTGTAGGATTGATACCCTCAGAACGATAAGCTAAAACAATAGATTGCCTTACATTAGCATGATATTTGTAAGCGTTCATACCAGCTTCATAAGCTAATTCTTGAATATCTTTGGCTTCTTTTTTGACCATAAACATAATGAATTCCTCATTTGGTTTCTTATATTTATATTATAACATTGCCTTGTACGCCACACAACACAATATTATGTGACGTATATCAATATTCTGATTAACGTTTTTTAACAACTTCGCTACCATCAAGTAACTTAACAGGTTTAAGATCATCATCGTGATTTGAAGCATAAATAGTTAACATATACGCTGCTTTATCCACTTTATTTATAAACTCTTCTTGTGTCGATTTAAATATTTTCTCATCACCTGTTAAGAAAATTTTTCCATCTTTAAATGTGATTTTAACATTACCGAACATAGGCCAATAAATTTCACTATCATCAACATCAAATGATTTTCCACTTAACCTGACCTTTTCTCCATTGGAATCTGTATACGTTCCAGACAACTCAAAAGAACCACTTTTTGATAATAGGGATGAATACGACAAAACAAGATCTTCATATCTATTATTGTTTAGCTTCCAAATATTACTACTTGAACCTAAACTTTTGGTTACATCTTTTTCTTTACAATTTGAGTAACAGGTTGAATTATATGTTGTTGATGATTGAGCAGAGGAACACCAAAACATAATGGTTGTTGCAATACACACTAACATCATACCAAATTTTGTAATCTTGCTTTTCATTTTATAACCCTTTGTTATTGATTGATAAGAATACACTTTAAAATAGCAGTAAGTAGAAATATTTTATCATAATATTGATATAAAAATATAGAGTTTTATGCAAAAATAAAGCCCCACGAAGGGGGCTAAAAGGGAGACAAAAATAGCTTAATCTTTAAGTGGATAACAGGCTCCGATATTCATCATGAGCATCTCCTATCATTCCATCATCCATACGGACGTATGGTGATATCGGCGTGTCGGATTTCAGTTATCTTTCTTCTATGGCATTCCCATCACTTTATCGCAAAGTTCGCGTAAAGATTAAGCTTAAAATCATCTAACAGAAAGGGCATCACGCACATCTATTAAACGAATACTACAACTACAACTACAACACTAACTTCATTCCTAGCAAACCTATAATACTATTTTCTCAAATCAAGATCAAATATTTTTTATGATCTTATTTTCCATGAACTGGACAATCTAAGTTAATAATTTTAAATTCAGTCCCTTTATAATCATAATTATCCATTCTAGGACAAGTACATTTAGGAACCATATACCATTCATGCATATTCTTATCTTCTTTAAACCCCCAAAGCTTTTGAAGTTCAAACTCAATATTTTCAACAGTGATAGCAAGTTCTTTTAGCTGTTGTTTATCATCTGTTTCTTTCATTTTATCAAAAACTTCTAATTTCCTTACATGAACTTCTTTCAACTTTTCGATATTTTCATCTGAAACTTCTTGTTTTGCCAATAAACGAGAGTTTAAGTGGAACTTAATATCACCTTTATAAACCACAGCAAATTTGTTATTCATTTATACACCTTTTATTTGTCTCAGATAAGCAAATACCAGCAGAGGATCTCGATCCTTGTGCTGGTATTCTATTGGTTGTTAAGGCCGCATGAATGCTCAGAGGGGGACACTTAACTATTACTTTTTTTTCTTCCTATTAAATCCATTTCTTTATCTTTTAAACCTACTTTAGCTAGTTTTTCTCCATCAATACTAGACCAAAACTCTTCTGCTTTTTGTGCAGACTGCTTTGCCTGTTCTTTATTTATAACTTTTTTTATATCAGACATATTATACCTTATGAAACCCTTTTAAAAAGCATTTCTTAAAAAATTTGGACAGTTATCTCCTGTCCGGTGCGAAGGTGGAACAAAGATTTCTACTACTCGTAGAGCCTATGGCGCTGGCAGAATTACATTACCAGTCTTCTTTGTTATTGTTAAATAGCAATCATTCAGCAGGCTCCGATACTTATTAGGGCTGTTACTGCCGACTACACAGGATATTGCCTCGGATTTTAGCTAACTTTCGCCTATACACTCCATAAAGTTTTCGTTTACTTCTACGTGCTATTTAACTTGGTACCAAGAGAAGGAAACGAACCTTCGCCCTTATGCAAGAAGAACAACCATTTCTTGGTATCTTAGGTCATAGACTATATTTCACTATCTTCTCTGACCTTGAAAACATTATATCTCAGTGATACTTCAAACGCAACAACTATTTTCCTTTTTTATACCTCAAAATCAACTAAAGGATGAAAGTGTCCTCTTAAAGAAACACACTTATACAATTTCATTTCAGGAATAAAAATCTTACGAACTTCAAAGTAATAATCTTCTTTGAAAAAGTCTCTGTTTACAATAGCTTGAACATCACTTAGATAAGCCCATTCTTTGTGGCAATAATCTGAATCATAATTTTTGTTATCAGCCAAAAACTGATCAATTTCTCTTACTGAACATGTTTTTAGGTTTAGAAAGTTTTTTGAGGATTCTCCTTCCAAACCGATATTACGACTATTCAGGAAAACACCTTCAACAATCTTATCGTTTGTTTCTCCACATTCAGTATTACGGTTTTTAATACTCTCAATAAGCATTACTCCACGATCTTTAACCATAACAAAAGATAGTTTACCAATACGCATGTCTCAATCCTCTTAAAGTATTTTTAGAGATTATACTCTTGTAGCTTGTTCTGCACAAGTTATTTTTGATTTTTCATCATCGCATTGAAGTTTAAACGATGAAGAACCATGAGATCTGGCAAATGCGCTTCTCTTTTGATTTTACATTGTTCGAGTAAAATTCTTTTCTGTTTTTCAACTGTTAACATAATTATACCTTATGCGTAATTGCACATAATTTGTAATATATGCACGATAGCTAATAAAATGGTTACTTAGTTTTTGGAAAAAGCTTTTTATCAGTAAAAACAATAATAAAAAGAGAAAAAATGACAATAGCGATCATAATAAAGACTCCTACAAAAAAGACAAAAGAATACCAACCCTTGTAAATCAATGGTTAAAGTTTCTACTTCGTTTTCGTAAGCTCTTCGTTTTCATGATCGACCTCATGAGATATGGTTAAAATTAGGTTATAAATAGATTATAACAATACTATTCCTTCAGCGCAACATTTTTTTGACATTAAAAAGTAGTTTCTTCTGTTTTCTTTTTTAACAATTATGCTATAATTTTAAAATCAATAACATAAGGAGAAAAACATGAGCATTTGCACTAAAGGTTTTGTTTTAATGAATGAAGAACAAAAAGATATTATTAATATCTTAGATACGATTAAAACTACTTGTGAAGAGATTTTTAGGGAACAGGCTAAAAAAGTCTTTGATTCTCTTCCTACCGAATATAAAGAGGGAAGACGCCCTATTTGGCATTCACTTCCAAAAGAGGAAAAAGAGAAGTTTTCTCATCCTGTAATTGAATATTCAAGTGGATTCTTCCAAGCCCATTTTTCTTACAGCAATGATAATGGGGAACGTGAGCAAAGATCTATATCTATTTTTACTGATAAAAAATTCAATAATGATATTAATAACGAATTTGACGATTTTGAAAATCCTAATCAACGTTCAGGTATAATACTATCTTTTAATAAATGGGGGGATTCCGAAAAAATTATGACAAGAATTTTAGAAAAATTTGCTCTTCAGTATCCTTCATTCTTATTGAAAGATGATTGTGCTGGTGTTCACAACACACCTGAAAACCTCGTAAAAATAGGTTCTGCTATTGAGCCTGAATATCCTGTAGTTGTTTCTCCTGCTAAGGAACCAGAAATAAAACCTGAAACGACTGTTCGCCGCTCAAGAAAACCATAAGAGAAAATAAATGGAAAAGAGTATTAAAGACATGACATTAGAAGAACTTGAAGATTTGTCTTATCATGACATCTCTGTAAAAAAACTTCAAAATCAATGCAATCCTTTTGCTGCTTGGATGGAAATTGATTCAGAAATACAAAAAGAAGAAGTTCTAAAATGCCTTGAACAAGGACTTGAAGAAGTCGTTAATACGCCCTTAGCGCTTGATGCTTACTTTGATACAGGAAAACCTCTTGATCCATTAGAGGCAAGACATAATCATATCAAAAAAATAGCTTATTTCGTTAAACATGGATTTGATAATCCTATCGATTTAGATGTAGGTGTCCCAAGTATGGGGTGTTATCCTAATCATCTTATTGAAGATGGTAATCATCGTTTTGCTGCTGCTATTATACGTGGTGAAAAGACGATTAAAGCGACTATTATCGGAGAAGGCGAATATGCTAAAGAATTAGGTCTTTGGAAGCCTAATAAATACTTAAAAGAGCTTGTTAAAAGGTATGATCAAGATATTGAAGATGTTGGTGCAACATTTGATGAAAAATCTCATAACAGACCTAAAATTTAAAAATAAAAAAAAGGCATTCCACATGCCTTTTCTTTTTATATTATATTAAAATTAATTAATCGTCTTTCTTTTTCTAGATATTTTACTATTTCTTCAACTTCATGATGATATTCTTTCATCGAAATTATCCCTTTTCCCATATTGTCTTTTGAATATATCACCATTAAAAATTTGTATGTGAAAGAATTACAAATTTCTTTTATAAAATTTAAAACATTTAATGTGGATTTATATTTTTCTAAATCAGTATCTATTAATTCTTTTTTATCTTCAATACTTAAACTTTCAGGAATTAAAGGATTAATTCTTATTATTATTTTATTATTTTCATCCATTTTTGCTATAAATGTTTTTAATAAATTATCTCTATCTATTGATGTTTCTGAATAAATAAAATCAGGGAAAATAACATTAAAACCTTCTTTTTTTAACATTTTTATAATATCTATAAATGTTCTTATATTATTTGCGTATATACCATTTAACAATACATCTTTATTAATTATTTTATCTTTATTTTTAATATATAGCTCTGGATTATTAAAAAAATAAAGACTTGATAAAACACCACCACCTTTAGAACTTATTACATTTGGATCTATCTCTAAATCGAAAAATTTTTTTAATATTTTATCTTTTAACTCTTTATCTTTATGAAAAAGTAAAGCACTTGAACCAAATAATACGTTTTCATTATAATTATTTCTATTATGAATATTTATACCTTTTGCTATTAAATAATCTATATCTTCTATGGTCTCTACATAAGATAGCATATTATTGCCAAAAATATCTTTAATTTCATTGATATTTATCTTTCCCTGAATGTATTTTTTTTGATCTACTATACTGTATATTTTGTCTAACAATGTTTTACTAATCATAATATTCCCATCTTATTTTTTAATTCATCTTCTGTCATATTATTGTCGAAAAATACTATTTTTTCTTTCATCGCTTCATCATCTATAGATAACAACTCTTTTTTATCTGTAATAATCCATTTAAGCCCTTTTTGACCTTTATAGAAAGCATTAATATCCTTTGTTATCTTAAGTTCTATCATGCGTCTTATACCTTCTACACCATCCATAATACATACAATAGGTGTACTTGTTTCTATGCTGTCAGGAACTACTCCAGCATAAGATATTACCGAAGGCTCTTTATTTCTTAATCTTGGAAGCATTATGGCATCTATTTCTGCTTTCTTTTTAGGATCTTTCATTGCATCTTCCCAAAAATCATCAAAACCTCTTTCAACAGTATTATTTCCAACATCGTTCAACATTTTGGTAATATGCTCTAAAGAAGTAGCTTCCTGAATAAATAATACAAGAATACCTTTATCCTTTGGCATTTTTTCAAGGATTTCTTCACTGTCAGTGATTAAGAATTTTAATCCTACTTCATTTTGATACCTTTTAGTTAAACTTTCAGGCTCACCTGCCATAATCATTTTTTTGACATTTTCTCTTTCTCTAATTACTCCAAAAACAGGAGAACATCTATCAAGATTATCAGGTAAATCTCTTGCAAATACCATTACAGGCTGATGCTTTAAAGATTCTTCAATTCTTTTTTTCCACTCATCATCTAGTACTATTTTACTCATTTATTATCCTTTATTTTATATCCCATAAGAACAGCTTCTTCATGCAGGTGGTCATAAAACATTTGATGTTCTTGTGGTGTTAATTTATCACCATATATTGGTGTTTTTGAACCTATTATATAACTACATATCATGTCAGTTAAACTATCTCTTATAGCAGAATCAATACCATTACTTTCAGCTAAATTTATTCTTACAAAAGGGTATAGCACTAATAAATTTTTTAATTGCTCTATAGTTAGTATAATTTTTAGATATTCTTCTATTTCATCTATTGCTTGCTTTAATATATCATCACTTGGTATTAAATCTTTATTGTCCATATAAAAACTAGCACTTTCTCTATGGGAAAAAATACTAAAATTATTACTACCTTCTTTGAATCTTTTTATTAGCATTGTTTGTGTTTTGGCATCTGTAATAAACATATGAGTTATCCTTTATTATAATTTTCAATATCGTAAATTTTTATTTCTACTTTGCTACAAACTTTACTACGAGTTACTCTATCTCTACATTGAATATCTTTTATATTTTGGGATACTTCAAATCCAGTTAACTTAGCAATCTTAGGAAGTTCTTGGTTATTTTTTTTCATAATATCTCCTTTTTTGTTTATTATACTTTAAAAATTTTATGAATAAAAATAAAAAGAGGGGTTTCCCCCTCTTTATTAAATCCAGTCAGCATTGATTTCTACGAAATCATATACATCCAGATTTCCTTCCCCAAGCCCTACTACATAATCAGCATCTTCTTTATCGAATACTTGAGTCGCCCCAACAGCATCAATATGAAGACATACCAACTCTTTCATAGTAACTTTAGTATCTTTCATTTTCAAATACGCACGAAGCATATCTGTTGAAGATGCGATATTATTGTTCAGATTGTTCACCTGACGATAATTACTATATACCCCACAACCCGGAAGAACAGAATCCAACCAGATCATTTCTCTTGTCTTCATATCGAAGAAACAAGGCATAACAGTCGAACCATCTAACGTAATATCAAACTTCCCTCTTACTGTTGTTGGCTCAAAGATTTCTCCAGATTTCAAATCATTCCTCAACATGAAACCAGCAAAGCTTCTTTCATGTTTTAAGAATGTCGGACCATTATAAACACGCACATCCATAGCGATATAACGCATACCATCAGCTAACGCTTCATCCATTCTTACATCAATGAACTCACTTCCTCCATGCGGAGCAGGAGCATAAGTAACATCGCCAGAATGACAAGCATAACTATTACGTAGGTTATAATACGCTACCTGTGAGAATTCTGTCATATCCTCATTGATGAAGAATGCACTCAAATCCTGATCTTGACCAATCCAGTGAATAAACATTCTAAGAACGTTTTTCTCTGCATCTTCTGGAATAAGATCCAACGGAACTCTTGAACCACGAGCAACAGTTTTCTTGTTCTCTGTGATTGAAGCAAGCTGTGAAGGAATAAGAACAGAATACACTTCTGGTGAAATGAATACTTTCTTACCTTTCAATAATGCTTTTTCAGCAAATTTATTTTTAAGTTCTGCCTTAATAACAGACACAATATGCTCTACAACACTCTTATCAAGTGCCTTTAACGATGGAGCAAGCAAAGCTTTACCTTTACTCCCAGCAGTAAATACTACACGCTCTCCAGCTTCATTCAAAGAACGACCTTTGAAGTGTCCAAGAACTTGCAGCAATACCTTGCTATCTACTTTTTCTACAACTTTAGCGAACTCTTTGATTACCCATGCTGAAGTTTGAGGATCGGAATCTCTCAAAAGTTTATCTAAAGAACGAGCAAATACAGAAGGCTTGTTAACCAACTTATTCACGGCAACTTTTACATCACCAGACTTAATTGCTTCCGCAACAACTGTTTCAGAAGTTACAACGTTCTTTTCATTACGGAAACGAGCAGCAATTTCTGCTACTTTACCACCAAACTCACCTACATGAAGTGAGTGGAAAGCACGTTTCCAAAGAGAAGCATAAGCCTTAACATCGGAAATATTGATTACTTCTTCCAATGCTGAAACTAACGCACGACGAGCCTTACGATTCAATGATTTGAAACGTACTTTTGTTTTAAGCTCAATATCTGATTCTGACAAAGCTGCCATAACACGCAATACATCTGTAGTTGTAGCAACTACACCATTAATAGACTGTCCTTGTTTTACCAAAGCAGTAGCTACACGGCAAAGTGTCTCTTTAAATGGAATTTCACCTTTATATTCAGCAGCCCAACCTTCTTCAATACCCATTTCAACAAACTCAACCAATGAAGCTGGGATGCTGTTTTTAGACGCAAGAATTCTAAAGAAGTATGCTTTAACATCTTCCATAGAAATAAGTGAAATCTCAGTTTTAGGGTTTTCTTCTTTAAGATCAGGACGTTTTTCTTCTACGTACTCTGGAGACCAAGCTCCAAGAGTCCAATAATGAAGAATAGCGTTAATGAATAGCTCAGCGTCTGACGCTTCCATTACTTGACGTGGGAAGTTAGGATAAAACGCTTTCATTGCTACATGCGCACCAACACTCTCTTTTGCAAGAGACAGGACTTTTTGGCAAACTTCTACAGAAGTAGCTTCATCAAGAGATGAAAGATACTGATAAAGTTCTTTAGTAACAAGGAAACCAAAGTTATGCATTTCATTTACGAAACTGATTACTTTGATGTTAAACGCATCATTTTTAACTTCCACTGGAGAAGTAGCAACAACAGCATTCAATTGGTTAAAAGCGATTTTGTTTACTAATGTCATGTTCATATTGATTTCCTTTTAGTCTAAATTTTGTGAGATAGTATAGCAGGGATTTTCTTCCCTGCATAGCATTATTTTTACGATTAAGCCTTATTTAAAAGACGTTTTTCCAGTTCATCTAACAGATTGTCGATTTCACAATCTTCTTTTTTTAATGGAAAGGTCTGTTTTCTAATCCAATCCATTTGCTCATCTGTTAAAGGTCCATCATCTGGCTCATAACTTTGTTTCTTTTCGTTTTCAGGTAAACATAAGATATCGAACAAAGATATAAAGTTCTCATCCGGTATGTTTTTAGCTGGACTAATTTCTCTTAACCATGCTATTTGTTCATCTGTTATTGGTCCATCGTCTATTTCGTAATGTGCTGCTTCTTCGTTATCGAATAATGTTTTAAAGCATTCATATGGTATATGTTTAGCTGGACTTGTTTCTCTTAGCCATGCTATATACTCATCTGTTAAATCTTTATCTTCTGGTTCATAGTTATCATTTGTCATATTTTATTCCTTATAATGAAATTTAAACAGTCAAAATATCTATTAGGAATAATAATTTCCTTATGCTTATTTCATTAAGCAAATAGCTCTTCTGACATATTTGTTGTCGTTCTCTTCAATATTTTTTCATCATAAGTTTTATTTTTTTAAAATTTCTTTAATCTCACCGGAACTTAATATCGAACCTTTTTTTAGCTCAATATTATTTTTATTTCGATAATATTCGTTGTGAATATCAACTCTTTTAACAGGGGCAACTTTAATCTTTTTCCATTCAAATGTTTCACCATTGAAATAACATTCAATGAATCTATTATCGGCATGAAGTCCATTTGACATTAATAGATCAAATAATACAACACCTTTATATTTAAAGCTTTTTAACAAACTTAATAACTGCTCACTATTTATTGCTATTGTTGTGCTAAAGTCATAATATCTGCTTTTGACCACAAAGTTTTGGTTATAGTAACAAACATCAAAATGCTCACATATTTTAAAAAGATAATTCGATTTTGCTTCGAGTATCATGTAATGATAATAACCTCATAGTATATTAAAAATTAATCCTAAGTTTTAACATACCTTTACGGTTATCCTTTTGAGGGGATCACTTATATCTCACAATATAAGAGGTACGAAAGGTATTAGATAAAACACTTGGAAAGCATTTTTGGGATTTTCGCCATTGAGTTTGTAGAAGTATCCAAAAAATAAGCCAAGTATTGCTTTCTAGCGGCACTTAAGGTAGCCAATCACCTATATTTCTATCTGGAAAGTATCTTTAGTTTTTTCGCCATATGATTAGTAGAAGTATCTAAAGAATAAGCCAAATATTTATTTTTCAAGTTCACACTTAAAGGTAGTGACTCTCCTTTTACTTCTGTTTTAATATTCTCTTTTATATGCCTTTAAAACGAGACATACACATCCACGATTTTTACGGTATCGCAATAACCTCTTTTTCAAAAGGTACACAGTAAAACAATAGTTCGACTGCTCCTTGATGATAAAAAAACTTGGAAAGCGTCATTAGGTTTTCAGTTTAAGTGTATGTAGTAGAAGTATCTAATGAATAAGCCAAATTTATATTTTATCGCTCACACTTATGGCAGTGAATCTCCAATTTTAAGCTGGTAAGCATTTTTGGGTTTTTCGGATTTGAGATTAATCAATAGTAGTAGAAGTATCCAAAAAATAAGCCAGTTTAAAATCTTTTAAGCTTTCGCTCAACTTGATATATAATAGTATATTATCTTAAAATAAAAGTCAAATTATTTTTTAATTTATTTTTTTATAATTAAATGTCTTTAAATATCAATTAGTTACTGTAATATCTTTCTACAGAATCTATTAATTTATATAAATTTATATCATAAAATCCAGAAGCATTTAAACAATTTAATTCTACTATTTTATATTCATTTCCGATGGTTGCTATATCGATTACAAAACCGGGAAAATTAAACTTTTTTATCATACGTTCAGCAAATTCTATTGCTCCTTCATCAATGATATCCGAGGTAGATATTAAACCATTAACCTTATAAAGACTTGCTGTAGCTATTTTTCCATCAATTATAAAAAACCTATGCTCTTTATTTATTTTTTTTACTTTAGCGACTATAACATCTTCATTACAATTTATAACATCGTTTTTACTGTATACTCCACCATTGAATGATTTGTCATCATTTACGGGCCTTAAAAAATACGCATCGTCTTCCCATACTATTTTTTTATAGTTTACAATTTTAGCATCATGGTTAACAAAATTTTCAGAGCCAAAAATAGCTATAAAATCATCAAACTTATATTTATCAAGGCTGAATATACCTTCTTTTCTTTCTTTATAAACATTTCTTGTCAAAGAATAAGAACCACAAACAAAATATTTCTGATCATCTTCATAATGATAAAGTGTTTTATCTTGTTTTACTACTTTATCCTCGAATGGATAAACAAGATCATAATCAATACCTGCTTTTTCAAGTATATTTATTAATTCTTTAATTTTTGCTTCTTCAACTTTTGTAGGCTGTATTAACCATTTCATAATATTTGTTACCTATTATTCATAAAATTCTGTATATTTTATTTTACCTTGCTCAAATCTTATGTAAAAAGACTCATAACAAATATTTCCATCTAACTCTTCATTCATTGAAATAAAATCAGCAACCTTATTCCTAAATGCACTATTTATTTCTTTTGAACTAATACAACCATCTTTTTCAAACTCCTTTCCATTTGTTGTGAATGAAAAATAGTGAGCGTAATTTGTATCAATATCAACCATAACACCTAATGAATTTTTATAGTTTATATTTTCATTTTTTAAAAAACTACTTAAACAACGTTCTAATCTAGCTATTTTAATTTTACTGGTTCTTTCTTCTGGCAACATGTTTAACTCCTATTTTTATTTATATATTGAGAAATATCTATTGGCTTACCTTTATATTTATACCAATGAGGCTTCATTAAAATTTTTTCTCTTATACGTTCTCTGGATAGCATTAATCCATTAGTGGTCGGGATATAATCTCTTTTCCATTCATCTGGAATATCAATAAGGTTAAGCCCATTTTGATGTATAATTTTGTATTCTCTTTTCAGCAATTCTTCTATCAATAATAGTTGTCTTTTTTGTAGAAACTCAAGTTTATTATAGAAAAAGGTGACGTGTCCAGAACCAAGAATATAATCATGAGCTATTTTAAAATCAGAAGGCTTTTTTCCCCTATGAATCGCTTTTCTTACAAGACCAACAATACGTGGAAGCTCTTGATACTCTCTCATCAGATGTTGATCTGTTAACTCTTCTGGTGAAACAAGATTTATTCTTGTCATAATTTTAGTCCACAACAACTATCGTAAATCTATCACCAATTTCGTGCTCTAAACGTACTTTAGCCATATTTATTAAATACGAATACGCTACTATAGACTCTTCTGTTGGATCTTCATCTGGTGGCTCCCAATCATGAACCTGTACTATTGCTTTTAATAAAACAAGAGTAGTAGGAGATATACCTAACTCTATTAGCTGTTCCTCTGAACCATCAAGAATCTCATGATCAAAGTTGTTCCATAAAGCAAAACCACAACAATAGTCAGCAAATAATCTTAATATAGGTTTTTCTTTCATTTTTTATCCTTTTTATAATAAAAGCGCCCTAAGACGCTTTTAGATAGAAATCAATCATCTTCTTCTAAATCTTTTAATATCATATCTATAATTTTTATAAATGAACGATCAAGAATTTCGATTTCGTCTTCATTATAATTATTATGAAAACATTCTAAATTCCATTTACATATTTTATTTTGTAAAGGCAAATATATACCTACTTTCTTTATATCTTCAGCTACCAATAAATCTTCTAAAACATGATTTTCTTTATTACATATCAATAAACTTGAAATATCTCTTTTTTGAATCATTCCGTTTCTACTTATTATTACTTTAAAAATAGTATCATCAACAATGAAATCTATAGACCTTTTTCTATTTTTATAACAAATATTTGAAAATTCTGGATCGAATATTATTTTTTTTCCTTTTATTTTAGGTGATATATCCTTTATAACATAATCTAATAATTCTTTTACAATGTTTTTTTCATAATCTAAACATTTTACTTCCTGTTCAACTTCAAATAGATCTTTTTTAACCACATTATAATTTTCATTAATTTTTAACTCAAGTAATGCTATATAAAATATTTCATCTATGCATTGTGATATTTGAGATATTTTATTTAGCCTTTTTAAATTATATTTTCTTTCTAAATAATTTTCAGTAACTCTTGAATAATCACCATTTGAATTACCATGCATATCTTCTTCTAAAGATAAATTATAATTGTTTATTAAATCTCTTCTACCTAGATGTTTTATTGGATAGAATTCTTTATAGCTTATATTAGAAGCCAACATAACTACATATTTAAATACAATATTTAATAATGTAAGATTACATTTTCTCTTTACATTGATTAAATTATTATATTTTTCTTTTTTTAATACACTGAAATCAAACTTATTATCGTTTTTATTATTAGAATCTAAAGATTTCTTATATTTTTTATTGTTTTTCATATATTATTTTCCATGTCAGATTTTATCTTTCTAATCATTTTTACACATTCTAAAGTATCATATTTATTCATATAATTAACATTATTAAAAACCTTAATAAGATTATGTAAATCTTCTTTTAGTTCATAAAAATAAACTTTTTCATCAATAATAAATTGTAGAATTCTATTTAATAGTGAGTGATTTATATGTATATTATCATTATCATCTTCTTCACTTACCATTCTTTCCGATAAAATAAAACGCCTTCTACAATATTTATCATACTCTTCTTCAAATTCATTAGGTTTTACAGAATATCTATCATTATAAAGACTTGGGAAATGCACATACCCATTTTTTAATAAAAACATTACAGCTTTATTATATTCTGTAATGATATGATTTACTAAATCTTCTTCTTTTATATCAGTTTCTTTAATATCTTTTATTAACTTTTTCATATTTTCTAACATAGAACTTATATAAAGATCTGTATTATTACAAAAAAGTATGTTTTTATAATAATTATTAGTTAATGCATCATCATAACCATCCCAATAAGCGTTGAAGCTTAAAATTTGTTGGCATCCATCATATGTTAATAATCTTTTCGCTATAGCGTCTCTTTGATCTTGTGTAAGAAGCTCTGATTTTATTATTTTTTTAAAATCTTCAAAACCACTGAATGTTAGTTTATAAATAGCTAACTTTGCTATATTACTATCAGATTCCTCTAAATGTTTTATAGCACTAAATAAACCTGAATCTAACATCTGTTTTTGAAAAGATAAGTATTGATCAAGCTCTGTTCCTTTTATTATATTATATTTATCTAATATCTTTTTTATTTTATTCATCTCTTTGCTTTCCATTTTATAAGGGAGTATATTCATTATTTTTAATATCTTTAGCTCTTTCTGCTAAACCTTGATAATATCCACGCTTAAACCATCTTGAACATTTACTCATTGAAATCGCATCTGCTCTTATTTCTTCTGGATATCCGCCATATTTTACTACTTTGAATTTTTTCTTTTCGTATCCATCTTCTCTACCACAGTCGATAATTTCATCTCTATAATAATCCAACCATGCTTTCTTATTACATTTTGGACAAGGAATATCACCACCATTATCGAGATAATTACCATCTCCACTATCCGCATCCCATAGATAGCCATCGCTACATATACTGTCTAAATAATGCGCTCCAAATTCGTAACCTTGATAACCACAACTCATATCAACCGCCTTTTTTAATAATTTCTGAAAACTCTTCTAACAGCTCTATCAAGCTCTGGAAGTATACTTTTTTGATATTTTTCGCCGTTAAAATATACTTTTTCTAAAAACTCATTTCCATTATTGAAAATAATGACATGCTCTTTCAATAAACCAAAATAATAAGAACTTGAAACAACTATTCCTGTTCCTATTGTTATGTCAAATATAACATCTTTTTCTATGCTATTAAGACCAAAAAGAATTTGGCCTTGTTTGCCATTTTCTCTTCCAGCAAATAATCTTTTTCCTGTTTCTTCTGAAATCTTATTAAAGTCTATAATTATTTTAAGCATCTTTATTCCAGTTCTCCAAAACTCTCAAGATCTTCTGGAGTAACTTTTTTCCAATTTAATATTTTTCTTGTTTTTAACTCAATATCTAACATCACATAGTCACCATAATGATTTCCGGGAAAAAATGAAGGAACATAACCACTATATTCTCCAATACTATGATAATCCTTATCATAAATAATGCAGAAAAAAGAATCGGATACTTTTGCCGATATTTTCAAAACATCAACTTTATTAGCAAAATCCAATAATTCTTTATCTTCTCGTTCATCTTCGAACTCATCATAATTAATATCTTTAGTAATTAGTTCTATAAGATCAAGTTTAGTTATTTCTTCTCCCCAATTTAAAATTTGTCCCGTTTCTAAATCAATTTTTAGTTCAAGATAATCACCATAATGATTTCCGGGGAAGAATGAAGGAACGTAACCTTCGTATTGTCCAATAATATCTCTATTATTGTCTAAAATAACACAAGAAAATCTATCACGCACTTTTAAAGATGTTTTAATTGATGCTGGTATATTCATTTTATTTCCTCTATTATTTAAATCGTGGCCTAGTTATTTTAGCAAGTTCGTTTTCTAATGGTGGATATGAGCTTAGTTGACCTACTTCATGCATTTTCTTCTGACAAAGTTCTCTTATCCTTTCCATTTCATCCAACTGCCATTGATATTTTGATTTATCCGTTATCTTAAAAGCTAAAATGTTTTTAGTTCCTTGATGGTAATAATAATGCTTTAAAGGCAACGTGCTTTTAATCAAATCTGTTAACAATTCTGGATTTTGTTTTATTTTAGCTCTTATAGCTCTTTTTATTTCTTCTTGGAAAGCTGGATCATCACTGTTTGTTATAGCACTTCCTTCTTCACATAATACTAAGCCTTTTTTCTTTGCTTCGAACCCTGTCATATTTTTGAAAGAGTCAAATCTTTTTCCAGTTATATTCCAATACCAAAAGCCTTCTAGGGATTGGAAATGCTGTTCATCAATATTAAATCCAATATTAGCTAAATTACTTAATCCTTTCCCTAAAGAAAACTTCGACTTAGTATATACGTTTATATGTGTTATACCTTCAAGTAATGGATCTAAGCATTCTTCTTTATTTTTAGCACTATCGAATATACTTTTATCTTGCTCATAATCCATAATGATTCCTAAAATAAAAAAATCTTTATATATATTCATAGTATTAATTTTTTCTACAGCTAACATTTCTTCTAATCCTTCCTCAAAACGGCTAACTGTATATTGTTCTACTTCTTTTTTATTATGAGATATAAACTCGTCTATAACATAACTATCATTAACTCTTATAAAGTTTTTCTTAAATGTTAATAGTTTTTCTTCGTTGTTATTCGCAAGTAAAAGTTGATTATCCAATATATTTTTAAATCTATCCCATCCACCTACAGATCTAATAAATCCCGCATATATTTCATTTGATGAATAATACATTTTTTATTCCTTATTATATTTTATATGAGTTATATTTTATAATATTTTTGGAACAAAAACAAAAAAGATAGCCTCCCGACTATCTTTTAAAATTTACTACTTAATACTTTTCAAAATCATTATTTAACATATCGATCATATTTTCAGCCAAAAACAAATTCAAAGGTTTACAGCCACCATCATAATCTACAAAAGATTTATTTACATCAGCATAAAGCTTAGGATTTAGAATTTTCATACATCCAATAGACTTACCTACACCAAACTCTTGATTAAAAAATCCGTCTCTCCAATCTTCATATTTACATCTGGTATAATCAGACATGAAATTTAATATATCTAAAAAATGCTTACTAATATAATCAGCAAGCAAAGGCGCTTTTCTATTTAACACCATTTCTTCTGTTTTGCTCAACATAGAGAAATATTGAGGAGAACAATTTTCAAAATAAAACTCTTTATATATTTTCATAATACCTCTTTTAAGAAAGTTTAAAGTATTTCCACATTAGATTCACAAAGGAGTCAGCATATCCATCGCCAACTCTGCTTAAATCTTCTTCGTCATTCCCTGTTGCTTCTTTTAACTTACTTTCAAAAAAGTCTCGCTCTTTACTATCTACCCCCATTTGATAAAAAGAAAAACACATTTCTGTTGTAGTATCTTCATAACAATTGGTTAAATCTTCACTACCCCACATCGTACCGTCATCAAATTTTTCAAGACCAAGTTCGTCTTCATCATTTTTCAATACAGTTTCTTCAAATGCTTGTTGAATTTTATTTATAGTCATATTCTCTTTCTCTTTTATTAGTTAGGAACAAGTAAAAATTTAAAAGCCTCAACATAACGAGGATATTGCTCCTCAATTCCCTTATCAGTTTCTTTCAATCTTTTTTGATATAGTTCTCTTTCTGATAAGGATAACTTTCCTTTCCACATTCTGTCGGCTAATCTTTTTCTCTCTTTTTGGAGAGTTCTTCTTTCTCTTACAATTTTTAATGCTTCTTTTTTATTCATGACTTTCTCTTAAATTCATGGATTATAGATAGGATTATAACAAAAATCATTTTAACAGTACAGTTTTTTATTTGATTTTTTCTTTTCGTTATTTACGTGTATTGACAAAAAAGACTTGTATTACATCACGTAAAAGACTATACTTATCTTATTGAAACGACAAAGAACATTAACTTAAATAGGAACTTGAAGATGAAAAAAATGATTGCTGCTACTCTTATTGCTCTGACTCTGGCTGGTTGTGCGTCTGGTCCAGAAAAAGGTTATTATGATGAGCAGGGTGTTTATCATCCGTCTGCAGAAGCTACCAATGCTGATCGTTGGACTACCGCTGGTGCTCTGGCTGTTGGCGCTGCTGCTGTAGCTGGTCTTACCCTCGGTATTATCGCTAATACTAAATAATATTGCTTTAAAATAAAATAAGCCACCGCGAGGTGGCTTTTTCATTATTAAAACAGGAGATTTTTATATGATGATGAAACTTCCGGGAAGCGAAAATGCTTCTTATAATGAAAAAGTTGATATCTATAACGATTTAGCTAAACGAATGGATGATTTTAAAAAGAAGAACTTTTTATATCGTTGGATTTTCTTTGGCAAATATCAATCAATGCGCATCCAACTTGCTTCAATGCTAACGCCGGGGGACTGGTACTGATTATTTTTTGATTTTTTTCTATTATTCTCTTATTATATCGCAAAATATAGGAGAATAATATGAAAAATAAAATTTTAGGCGTAATGTTTTTTTCTTTGTTAATTGGTTCTTTATCTATCCCTTCTTTTGCAGCGTCAAATAATTATAAATCTACTATATCTTTAGTTGATAATATTAGTTCATCTAGTTATTTATCTGACGATGGAAAGCTTGTAGAAAATTTAAGTTCATATCCGGTTTCAAGAAAATGTGAAGGTTTTGATGGTTCTTTTCAGGGAGATTCTTTGTTGCTACAAAGCTCATTGAAAAAAACTGAAACAGACAATGTTTATAATTTTGAAGGTGTATATAAAGTATTAGATTGTAAAGAGTTAACCTTCAGAAATATCATTTTAAAGGATAAGGTTTTATTATCCGATAATGAAAACTTCTTTGGAGTATATCAACGTGATGGATATACATTTAATATTATATTGGATAAAATATAAATGTTATTAAAAAAGCCCATCAGGGCTTTTTTTGTAATATTCCAATCTGTTTTTGTAGCTGTTTTCCAAATTCTTCAATCGTTGGACCACCTTTGGGATATGAGTCTAACTTTTTAGCTAGTTCTTCTGTCTTGTATTCTGATAGTGCTTTTTTTAGAAGTGCTTTTCGTTCTTCAAAATTTAACATTTTTTTACCTCTTATTTTAGAAAGGTTTAAACCAAACAACATAGAAAATGAAGCCAATATCTAATACACATAAGGTCAATAGAAGCATACCTGTTCGATTTAAAGAACTAATATACTTATTTGTTCTCTCATTTACAGCTTTTAAATATGCATCACTTCTTTCATTAGATTCTTTGAGATATTTTTTACTTCTTTCGTTTGCTTCGTCACAGTACATTTCTATTGATTTTCCCATACTGCACCTATTTTAAATAATAAAAAGGCCACATAGTGACCTTAGTTATCCCACTCACTGACTTTGATATTCAAGACTTTTGTATCAGAGAAGCTATTTCTACCGTGTGAGAAATTATCTGGCATAAAAACACTTAATTCAAGAGACGCTAACTCACCAAGAGTAATACTTTTAGAAACTTTTTTAACTCGTCCAGTTTTCGGACCCACTTTCAAATCAAGCTTCTTAATCAGTTCATCCCTAATGGTGTCATAATGAGAATCCTTATCTGATTCCAGTTTTTTATAATTCCAACTAACCCATCCACCGCTGATTTTCTGACCAGATACTTGAATATCTAATTTCATGTTAACCTCGTTATTCAACAACTACGTTAAGAACAAGACTATTACGATCATCATCACAGCCCATATACATACTAAACTCTACATTTTTGCTTCTTTGAGAACCTTCGTTATGTAGTGCATAACGCTCCACATCAGCTTCATGATAGCAATCAAGTAACTCATCGGTTAAATCTTTAGTATTTAACTTTGAAAAATCTTTAAAATGCTCTGCGACTCTCTCAGCAACAGAACCATTTTCCAACTCATCTACATCACAAAAAACTTTTAAAACCATAGGATGAAGTTTCATAAGTCTCCTTAATTTTATCTTTAATAGCTGATAGCCAGATTCAGAGTGCGATCATTGTCAGATTTGTCAGTATCCATAATCAAACTAAGTAAAACGATCCCATCATCATCATTACCGATATTATCAGCAAAACCATTTAAAATATTTTCTGTCAAATCGTGCTCTATATTGAAATATTTAGAAGCTTCCTGAGCTACCAAACCATTTCGCACTTCTTCAATAGAACACTCGATAGTTACAAGATCATGCGATGTATTCATTTTAAAATCCTCTCAATCAAATTTATGAAGCTATTATATCACTTACTGTTATCCTGCACAAGAACAACATCAATAAAAATAAAATAAAAATCACCTTACTTAACAATAAGATGATTCTCTTTTTAACTGACGAAAATGGACAAATATTTTATGATTCAGTTCCGTTTTCCGTTCTCATGCTCCATGATCCACGGTATTCGACACCTTCATCACCATCGCTATCATCAAAACGCACATTATCAACAAGACTACCTTCGGTCTTGCCTTTACCTAACATCTCAATGATATGATCTTCGGCTGTTTCTTTTAATGCCTCTTGGTGAGAGGATTTAATTTCAGCATTTGGATTTTGAGCGTTGAACCATTCATAGTTTAGTGTAATTTTACCTTTCATTGTCATTTTATAACCCCTTAATCATTGATATAACATTACAATATTCTTTATTTGAACTACTTAATATTTCTTATTTTTAATTAGGCAGACTGGATAATACAACCAACGCTACAACAATAACGATAGCCAATGTCCAATTAGCAATTTTCTTTTTTCGCTTTTCTTTGCTAATCCGATCTTGTTCTTCTTTTTCTTTCCGTTCTCGTTCAGCTTTAGTAATAATATTACCATTAATGATTACATGCGTATGATTTTTGCAATAATGCTCAAATTGTTCTTCTGTTACATCACCATGAATTTCGATAGACATTTTATCACCTTAAAAATTAAGTAGTGGTTGATTTTGGTATGGCTTATGTGGCCCTTCAACAACAAAAAGCATCCATTTATTTGGCTCTGTTCTTAAACCATGAATACTACCTAAATCAATATTGTTTTCTAATGCAAACTTATTCTTAAACCAATAAGAAGCACTATCACCATCAGGACATTCTCCTACCTTGAATAGCCCATGTTTTTCAATATCTTTTTCTTGATAACAAATCATATTAGTTCACCAGTTGTAATTTTTTAATTTCATAGTCTTCCAGTTTCACACTACCATGACGGGGGGTTTTGAGACCAGAATCATACCAGTCTGGATCATGATTAATCACGCTATTCATTTCATCAATAGATGAACCAACAAAAGGTGTATCTGAATATTCGTCAAAAGAAACTTCAATAGAATTGCAGAATTCAGCACCATCATTGCTCTGAACCTCAATGCCTAAGATTTTACCTGTTTTCTTGTTAACGAATACGAACATTTTTAACACCTCATCTTAATCAATAATGTCGCTATTATATACTTATTATCAATGATGCACAACTATTTTCATGATTTTAACCATTCATTTCTTTGCGTTAAAATCATTTTGTTTTGCTTTGAAACATTGATTATACCGGGGATTACCTGAAAATTTTCAGCACAATGTAAACCACTTACTTTTTTTGCTTGTAGTGGATACATATGATCAACATGCCACTCAATACCTGTTTCATTTTCTCTAACTCTACACAAAACAATAGCCTCTTCCAAAACAAGCTCGTCAAATTCACCAAACCATTTCGGCGTTCTTTCTTTATTCACTTTTTTATAATTTCTTCTATGAAAAGCTCTTTTTTCCCTATTATTTTCTCTGTATTTACGATCTTTCTCCAAAATACTTGTATGATTCTTTTTGCGATAAGCCTGACGGCGAGCTGTCGTTCTTTCGGGAGCAGATTTTTTATAACGTTTCTCATTGTCATAAGAACAAACAACACAACCTTTAGAACAAACATAGCGTTCAGCAATATGACCATTCCTACATGGTTTACCTGTAAAATATTTCGATAATCCTTGTTCTTTTGCTTGCTCAAATAAAATAATCATTTTTTAGCCTTTTTTAAATTTTTCTCATTTTAACCTTTTTTTATTAAATAGTCAATAAAAAGATGTTTTTATAATAATAAAAAAAGAGTAGATAACAAATAGACTATATGATACTATACACTTATATTTTAATGGGGAAATTCTATGATTATACATAAAAAAATAGTTGTTCCAGATGACGTTAATCTCTTTTTTATTGGAGATATTCATGGAGACTATAAAAACTTTAATGACGCTATAGGAATTGCTGGAGTTGTGGAAGGCGATTACATTATTGCTGTTGGAGATCTTATTGACCGTGGCAACGGGGTAGCTCCTTTGCTTTTTGATTTCCTTCATAAACCTAATTACCATGCTGTTATTGGTAATCATGAAGAAATGATGATTAATGTTCATGAACCTTATAACAGAGATTTATGGCTTTACATGGGTAATGGTGGAGATAAAACACTTGAACAGTTGGGTTGGGAAGGCGTGAAATACTTTACTGACCTTATTGTTAAAAAATTTCCTATTATTCTTGAAGTTCATCATCGTGGTAAGACGTTTGGTGTTATTCATGCTTGTGCTCCTCTTTTGTATGAGAATACGGAAAATTGGAATGATATTATTAAACTTGCTAAAAAAGATCCTGATTATAGAGAACAGCTATATCAAGATGTAGATCTGCATCGTAAGTTAAGAAATGCGCATAATGAAGGAGGACAAGAAAAAGAAAATGTTCTTAATACATTTAAAGCTATTAAAGGGATTGACTATATTTTCCACGGTCATGTAGGTGTTACTGAACCTTTTATTCATCATAATATGGTATGGATTGATACAATGTTCTTGGATGATACTTTTACTCTTGCTACTTTTGATGAAAAAACAAATAAATTAACATTCTTAAATACCAAATAACAAAAAAGCCTCGTCAGAGGCTTTCTTTCAATTATGATAATCTATAAGTTCTTCTAAATCCTTGCCCATTACGAACTGGTAAAACTTACGACTTGGCAATACGCCTTTTTCAATATAACTCATGTATCCACTAGGCCAAGACCAACCATTTTTACGATATTCGGCACTTCCATTAGGTTCTCCTGTTAATCTACAATTAGACCAACCTTTAAACTGAACCTTTGAGGCATTTGATTCTTTTTTAGCTAGAGCTTTTAAAAACTCTTCTTTAGAATATTCTGGCACATTTACTTCATTTACCACCGGGAAAGGTAATCCTGTTTCATCTTTTTTGGGATTGCTTCTCCAATATCCTTCTATTCCATCAGGAAAATAACATTGGCTATTATCTACACCAATCTTTTTAATATTCTCTATCTCGATTTCTTTTTGGATATTATAATCAAAATCCCCCATAGCATCACTCAATCTCATTAAAGCAAAGTTAAGATCCTGCTGTTCTTTTCTTGTTAATCTTAACTCTCCACGGAAAAACATATCCCATTCATGATTGTTATTTTCATTTGATGGATCGAATAACTTTGAGGCTGTAACAACATGCTCATCTTTAAAGAAAAAAGATAGTTCTACATGTTTGCCACCAGCTCCTATAGATATATTTTCTTTTAATTCATAATTGGTTTTGGACATTTTATCTCCTTCTTAATAGATGACAATATCGTATCACTTTTTCATATTATAGTGAAGAAAAATATTAGAACATCATAAAAAAACATAGCTTTATAGTTTCTATGTTGTTATAATAGCTACTCATTCTTACATACGGTAAACGGGAAAAATGAATAACATTATCAATCAAGAATCTTGGCTTCCAGCTTTCAAAGAAGAAAAAGACCATATCTACATTCTTTTGACAAGCCTTAATCTTGGTGGCGCAGAGAAAATCGTATCTGACCAATTGTGGGCTAACTTTTATCAGAAAGCACCACATAAAGTCACACTTTTTGTTATCTATGATAAAAATCAAGAACATTCCATTCCTCCAAATGTGAATATTGTTCGCCTGAACAATAAAATTGAGAATGGTGAAATGTTATTAAAACAGGTTGCTTTTGATGGCAAGCCTCTTGTTTGCCATTTAATCAATGATAAGATTTCTCATTATCTTTTTAGCTTAGGTCTAAACCTTCATATTGTTATTCATAATGATAAAAAAGGCTGGAGTAATACAGAAGAAGTATTTAATCATCCTCAAGTTATTTCTTTGATTTCCGTTTGCAAATATGTAACAAAACAACTCAAAGAAGTAACTGATAAAACAATCTTCACTGTTCGTCATCAGATTAGTTATAAGCATTTTCAATTTAACCCTAAAACTCGTGATACTTATCGCCATCATTTTAAGTTTAAAAATGACGATATTGTTATTGGTATGACAGGGCGCATTTGTTTACAAAAAAACTACTTCTTAGCTCTGGATGTTATTGCTCACTTATCAAGAAAAGATCCACGTTATAAACTGGTTATTCTTGGTGGATTTGAACAATCCAACATGCCTGTTTACTTTGATATCCTTAAAAAAGCAAACACTCTTAATGTTCAAAAAAATATTACATTACCGGGGTTCAAAGATAATGCTGTTGAATGGTTAAATATGTTTGATATTGGCCTTAATGTTAGCCATTTTGAAGGTCTATCTATGGCAACACAAGAGTTTATTATGAACGGATTACAAATGGTGGTATCAAATGTTTCTGGTCAGTCAGAAATTTTTGATAATAATAAACAACTTCACTTTTTTGATATTCCAGAAGCTTTAAATAACATTGATACCAAAAATCTTAGTATTGATTTAACTTCTGATGATGTTGATTATGATAAATCTCAAGAACTTTACGAGTATAAAAAACTTGTAGAGCATATTGCTACGCTTATTGAAGAAAATCATTCTAAACGTGTCACAATGAATGATGAAAATAAAAACCTTATCAATCACATTACATATGGTAGTCATAATGTTTGGTCTTTGTTTAACTTTATTCCAAATAAACCGAAAAATAAAGAAATCAAGCCCGCTTTTTTGACATCGAATTTAAACTTAGGTGGTGCTCAACGCTCTTTAGTTAACCTTCTTTCAGAAATGAAGGATAATGATATCCATATCCCATTAATCCTACTTAATCAGTCTAACTATACTGGTTTTTACAAGCAGATTATTGATAAAAAAATTGAGCATTATTTGTGTCATTCTCATATCGATGTTTTTACTATTGGCTCAAACCTTCTTAAATACATCTTTGAAAATGAAATCAATCGTATTATTATTTGGAATGTCGATTCTAAAGTTAAACTCCTGTTAAGCAAACTGGCTGGACATTATGTAGATATTATCGATGTTAGTCCCGGTGATTATTGTTTTAATGAAATGGATAATCAAATGGCTTTCCAAGAAGCTATTTACTTCAATAAAGAAACGTATTTTGAAAACATTAAGACTTTTGTTTCTAAATTTGATAACTCTCATTTAGACCAAGATTATAAAAAACATCTTAAACAAGATACTGTTATTATTCCTAATGGTGTTCCTGTTATGCCTGAATATGTAAAAACACTCTCCGGTGTTGATGGTGTATTTAAATTCTTAGTATGTGGACGTATTACTGAAAGCAAACATATTGAGACTATCCTACAAGCTTTTAGAAAGCTGTATGAGGTAAATAAAAATGTTTGTATTGATTTTTATGGTAGTGTTGAACCCTATAATATTTCTTATTACGAAAAGCTATGCTCTGATTATTCAGATTTGATTAAAAATGAAGTTGTTAAATTTAAGGGGAATATTGATGATCCTCGCAGCATCATGAAAGATTACCACTCTATTATTATTTTAGGAACTCATCAAGGTTCTCCTAATATGGTTTTAGAAAGTGCTTCTTGTAAACTGCCATGTATTACAAATGACAGTGGTGGCACCAAAGAAGTAATCAATAATGAGACAGGTATTCTGCTTCCTGAAAAGCCTGATGCGATGTTATTACATGAAGCCATGTCTTTTACTGTTTATAACTACAAAACAGTCTCAGAAAGAGCAGAGAGCGCATATAAGCATATTATGGAAAACTTCTCTATGAAACTTATGCTTGAGCGTTATCTTAAAGTTATTTATTCTTAATGTTATTTTCAAAGCCTGCTGAAGCAGGCTTTTTTATTGCAACTCTTTCAGGCATTTTCCCATCCATTATCACAAAATAAAATATTGTTTTTTCTATTTTTGATTTAACTAAAAATTTTATTATAAAATGATGAATTAAAATACAAGAGGTTATTATGAATACAATATCATTAGAGCTGGCGCGTAAAAAATCTAAGTGGACTGAAGAAGATTTTATTAGAGAAATACTATTAGATGCTGGATGCTCTTATCTTAACTGGAATTTGCTTGATCCAAATAAGCCTTTAACTGATTTAGGTAGCACCATTCTTCACTTACTTACTTTAAATCCATATAATTATGACTTGTCTATATCAAATGATTTAATAGCTTATGTTTTAACGCATAAAAACATTAATGTTAATGTTCAAGACAAATATGGAAGAACTGCATTAACTAATTTTATTTATTGTCCCGGTGTATGGCAAAGTCATTTAGAGTATGGAATATCAGGTCTGAAACTTTTATTGGAAAAAGGCTCTGATCCTAATATTTTATTTACACCTCAGTTTGTTCATTTAGCTCGTTGTGAAAAATGGCCTTTAATACATCATTGCTATAATGCCCATAACTTATTCTCAGTCTATCCGTTGCCAGAAGAAATGATAAATATATTAGAACAATATTGGGACAAAGATATTTTGGATAGTGAGGGAAGAAAATATAATGAGGTTAAAGATAGGCATAACATATAACAAAAAAGGGAGCGTAGCTCCCTTTTCTTTTTTTAGTTTGAATATGGATCAGCACTTGCCCAAGAACTATTATCTGTTGCTGATGTTTGAACTGGACTTTCGTATACAGGCTCATGGCTAGGGCTTACTGTCTGGTTGAATACATTATTATCTTCAACAACGCTTGCTTGATGATTAATAACTTCTTTTTCCACCTCTACAGGAGCTACAAAATTTTCTTGCTCTACTTCCTTATCAGGAACATATAGATAACCTGAAAGATCATTTGCTTTTCCTACATTAGAACAAAAATCAAAAGAGCTATCCAATGTAAATCCTGCTCCAAGAGCGGAGCCTACCTGATTTGTATGCCAGTTACCAATAAAGTTATCACCATCTTGAACCATTTCAAGGCTTGTAGAACTACCATTTTCAGACACAAATGAAACATTCAGTTTACCTAATTCATCAGGAACAATAATGTTTTTCTCACCTGTTTGTGTTCTTAACTCACATGAATTAGTTGCTGTATCAAACTTCAATACACCGATTTCATTAGTTTTATCTACGTCATCAAAAAGTTTGACAGTGTAACCCTCTGGATTATGACGTACTTCACTCGAAGCTACATTTTCAAAACCAGAAATATTATGGATATTATCATCAATGATACGTTGATTAATATTATCACCTAAATCATTAAAGTATAAGAACCACGCAAGAGTAGAATGTGGTCTAAACATTAATGCCAACTCTGGATTATAAAAAGCTAGTAGGTCATTTAGTGGATCAGTGTCAAAATTATTCCTCTGACTAACTACATTTTTTTGAGAAACTTTAGTAATAATCTTCTGTTTTTGCTGTTCTTTTTCTTTCAGAACTTTAACTTTGTTTGAAAGATTTACTTCTTCTTGTTGCATTTTGAAGTAAAAATCTTGTACATTTTTTACCTGATAATCAGAAACATCTTCCAAGAAGAACATAAACGATGAATGTTTAACTTCAACTTTAAAAGATTTACCACTTTGAGAAAGAATAGATACTAAAGTTTTAAAATCTTTATCTTTAATAATGAAAGCTGTTTCATCATTTACCAATACTTGATCACAAGCAATAACAATAGTATTAGCTACAATAAAGCTATTATTGATACCGTTTTCTGTAAAATCATTAAACGCATTCTTATATTGTGTTTTATCTTTTTCGATATCTTTAAAGGTTTCTTTAAGTAAGTCTCTATTAAGATTAAAATACATTACTTTAGCCATACAGCTATATTCTAAAGAACTCTTGCTTAGTTTTAATGGGATTGCTACAGGAATTTTTGAAAGCAATGTTTTTCCTTGCTCATCAATAACGCTCAACTTACCTGCTTTATTCACTTTACCATTATGTTTAATTACTACGGTCAGAGTCATTATTTTCACCTTTTTAGATTAATGTTGAGTCATTATACATATTGTTGTTATCTCTTGCAATCTATTTATTTACGCAAAAAAGAGAGCCTAAGCTCTCTCTGTTTTAATATTTCCACATTTATTTATTTGCTCAATTATTCTTTCTTGAGTTAATGGATTGCTTAGATCAAGCTTAACAATACCATCTTTATTAATGGTATAAGTTCCTTGATTTTCTTTTAAAGCTTTAAACAGTCGTTGTTCATTATAACTTCTTGGGGAATCTTTTTTTGATAAAAACTTTTTTATTCGATGTAGAGTGATTTTTTTCATTTTAAAACCTCTCATAGTTTGAGGTGGTGGTTGCCGCAGGATTTGAACCTGCCCTTAACAGCCTACACAATAGGGTATTACTACCTGTTTTATCGTCTGTCATAGTGTCCAGCTATCCAACAACCAATGGTCCGGGTTATAGTCATTCCCGGTTTCGCTTGTTCCAGACTAATGCCCCATGTTGGCAGGAGCTACACAAACATTTTTAAACATTTTAAAAAATCCTATTAGTTTATAAAGTTTTGCGATTCGTCGTAGAGTGTGCTTTTCTTTGTAATCTTTTGTTCGCTTTTGTGATTACCAAATACTTGCCTCAGTCGTTTACGATAGCGCGTTAACGCCAACTTATCTTTTATCTAACTATTAATTTATTTAAATATTCAAATTAGAGGAAGCTTCACGATTCGTCGCAAAATCCGTCAGGGCCAGTCCCTTTTCTCAGTCATTTTTTGTTCGCTTTATCATGACCTAATACTAAATAAACGAGATTTTTTACACGATGGTATAACCAACTTCCTCTTTTCTACTTCATTTTTACCTTAAAGTCGTAGATGTTCCTTTAAGATATTTCAAGTTACAAGTGGTAGGGGCTAATTCTCCTACTTAACTGCCGTTTATGGAGACGCTCACGAGTTGCAAATTCGTTTTGCGGATAATAATATCAACAGCATCATGTCTGCTCAACCATACCGTATTAGCTTACGGATTCACTTGGCTCTGAGAGCTTATATCACATATACCAGAAATAGTTACATATAATAAAGCTAACAGAAATCGGGAACAAGGAACCACCCTATATTTCCCTAATAAATTTTTCAACCACGGCTTGAAGTGAGCCTTTATTTTGTGGCTATAGCTTATAGCATCTGGTGGTTAGCCATAGCTACGTTCTTCTCTTAGTTTTAAGTATTTGGAGATTGCTCTATGGCACTCGAATAAACACTCTAAACTAACTGTAACCATCTGACTAAGTTAACGGTGAAGGCGGTCACCTACTGGTTCAAGCTGCCAGTCAACATTCGCATTCCTTTTCGTCTTCAGCGAACTTATACCCGTCTGTCTTTTTGGAACTCAAACCAGACAGAAAAATGAAGATATAACAGCATCAGTCTAACCTGTTATTCTTTTGAGTTTGGTACTCCGGGTCGGACTTGAACCGACACGCCTTGCGGCATCAGGACCTAAACCTGACGTGTATACCTATTTCACCACCGGAGCATTGCGGAAAACACTGCCTATCTCTGATAGGGATGTATATTAGTCTTTTCCTATGATTAGTTTATGTAGGGACTTGAACCCCAGCGCTACTTAAAGCACTCCGTCACGCCCTAACCAATGAAAACATTATAGCTAAAACTTTTATGAAAAACAACTCTTTTTTCTTTCTTTTTTTAATTATTATCATGATTTTAGGTGCTACAATGCTTGTTATAGCTGGATATTTTTATTTAATATATTTCTAATGGTTTTATTACTCTTGGATACATCAAAACAGTTGTGTTTTTTTCTATCGTTTTATTTATAAAATCTCTAACATCTTTATTTGATAGACTTAAAAGATGGACATAATTATCATACTTTTCTATTTTATCGTCTTTTAATGTTATTATTTTCATATCATGATATGTATCTATATTATATCCAGTGATCATAAAATAAAACGTATCCTCTTTCTCATTAAAAAATGAAAAAGTAATAATTTCGCCATTCTTTTTATTTAATTCTTTTTTTACAATCTCTTTTTTACTTTCAAGCTCTAAAATATTTAAAATAGTCATATACTCTCCTTTTTTAGAATAAAACACTATTCTTATTAAAAAGTAAAATCTATTTTAATTTATAATGAAGGGAATTTTAAGTGAAATAAAGGGTAGAGAGGTGATTGTAAAAGCGTTGGATTCGAACCATTAATGCCTGATCAAGGGCAACACTCCCGTAGGTCTAGACCTTCTTAACTTACAACTTTTACAATCTTTTTAGTGGGAGCTTCTGATCAGAAGCAGCTACGGGCTTCCCACAAAACAACTAATTAACGTCTATGTATTTGTAAAATAAAACTCCTTTCCAATTAGAAAAGGAGCCGATATTGTCTTCTACACCGGTTTGAAGACAACCTGCCTTTTCCTATTTCGCAATCCAACCCTAATAGGCTAACAGGTCGGCGCTAAGCCTTCAGTCCGGCTAAGACATCCTCTTTTCTTGTTATCCCATAGCGAGTAACCTTTCTATGGCAAGAGTGTCGATTTAATGAGGCAGGACACTATATCCTCAAGATAGCCCCGTCGAAACGAGGTCTATCCACTTCTTTTGCTCATTTTGAATGATTATCTTTTAACAAAATCATTGATGATTAAGTAAAGCGTACACATTCGAGCTATCAAGTTGGACGACTGAGAAACTTCACTCTGGATAAGCTATCCCGCAGATATTTCTAACGCAAGGACCACAACTTAAATTTTGTGGTGTTCGAGGAAGTTTGAGGCTTTAAATATCCCAAACACTCAGCGATTTCTCTCGTTTTTATAAAAATGCCCCTGACCGCAACATCAGGTATTTTTGATTAGTAAATCTAATTACTTTGGAAGAAATCTGATTTACCTACATGCCAGATTTTAAAACTGGCCTCATCTAGACATTAGCTTTAAGTTTCCCGTTTCCGTCTATTTTATTTAGAAACGTAACTTTTTGTTTGCTGTTCCACCAGCTACCAGAACATTTAACTGGCAATTAGGTTGGAGTCATCGCTCCTTAGTCAGAAACTGAACACGCGAACGCATTCTTGTATCAGCATCAGGATTTGAACCTGACTGGTGTAAGGTTTACGCTCCTGATTACTCGGAGAACGCCTCACTGGTTCCAACAACTGCTGATATTTTTTAATTTAAAACTATTCAAGCTTTGTTAACATATAGGTAGTTTAGTCATCGTATCACGCAATAATACTTATAATCTTCTCAGCAGAGGCGAATCCGCGTCAATGAAGGGCTACCAGTTAACTCTATCTCACGTATTTCGACAGAACATGCTGCTCTGCTAATCGCTTGACTCTAATCAGTTTACGAGACTGATGTTAAAACGAGGGTGCTCTTGAATAGCTTTTTAATACCTTACTTCTTTTTGATAATAGTATTAGCTACTAATATCTGGTGTCGTTTCAGGAATCGAACCTGAGACTTGAAGAACTACTATCCGCGCTATAACACTCAGCCAACTCTCCTTTCGGGACAGTGCAGGAATTAAACCTACGTTTTCGGACTACGCCTTCTGTTTTACCACTAAACTAATACGACATTGTTTTGAGAGCTTATGATTATTCCTCTCTCGCCTTTAAACAAAACACCCACGAAACGCAGTATGCCTTATCCTAATCACTCGCCCTACGGTATCGCAGAGCGATCAGGTTTTCTATTTTCATTAAAGGAGGCTTCAATGTTCTGCTCTTTACAGACAATGTAGTGGAATTTCATTACTACTCATTGCCGCCTCAAGAACTACATCTTACCAAAACCCAAACTCATAATCAACTACTTTTTTACTATTTTCTTATTTTTTAGGATAGCTGGCACTGATCTCCAGCTTGTCTATAACACCTGCTAGTTAACACCGGAGTCTCACCGGGGCGAAGATTTCACAGGAGCTTTATTGGGACAGTGCTGGATTACAACGTGCTTACTTAACCGATTACATCCAGCGATATCTACTTCCCATCAGGTCTTACACTTTCCCGTCAGTCCGGGACTTCATCCACTTAATAATAAAAAGCTAGAGTTTTAACCAGTCTTCTTTGCTTCAAGAACTACAATATACCAACTTCACCGAAATATCGAAGCCTCGCCCCTTGGGGCGGGGTCTATGCATATTATCTAATAGGTATAGCTATACCCATCGAAACGGTAAAGCATAACGCAGTTCTTCCAGCCTATTCCTTCTACTCTTCCTTGTTTTACGTTTATATTGAAGCTACCACTTGACCTTACAGCCACTTTTCCTTTATATACACCTTTTTTCTTTCCTTTCAATACAACGGCTTTCACTATATCGCCTGTTTTAAATCCATGTACTATTTTAGGTCCTTTTGCTTTTCCTCTTGGAAAACCATATTTATCCACCAGACACATCTGCCTGTTATTTCTTCTTTCCTTCTTAATCAACAACGGTTTTAACTTAGATGGTATATATACCTTCGCTCCCGTTGTGCCTGTGCACAACGCATCTATATAATGTTCTTTAGGATATCCCTGACTTACTCTGTTATACTTCGTTTCTGCTCCCGTTCCCGTCAGAATAGGCACATTTAAAGCAGACAGTTCTTTTACGATTTGTTTTCGGGTTATGTTGACTGCTGCCGCATCTTTTAACGAACTTTTTAACTGTGCCTTTATCTTTTTTAATAACGCCGGGTTATCCTTTAAAAATTCCTCTATTAGTAAGTTATCTTTTTTCTCATTACATGACCTGCAGGATAACACCAGATTGCTTATTCTGTTACTCCCGCCACGGCTACGTGGGATAACATGCTCTTTTTCAAATGGTACGTTCTTAACTCCACAATAGACGCAGCTATAATGGTATTTCTCAAGCAAATATTCTTTTACTTCATAATCAAACAGCGTGCCACGCTGG
>PPYF01544315.1_pt1 | contig 57564 bp, 31 predicted proteins | sample 1559871 | NCBI WGS metagenome assembly PPYF01 (sample SAMN08240021, study PRJNA423297) | Human gut metagenome, whole genome shotgun sequencing project.
GGGGAAAAGAGAAATTTAACAAATTTTTTGAAGTAAAGATGCGTGTTTTACAAATTAATTTCTGTACATTTGCAACGGAAAAAGTAGAAATTGTTTTTTCATCTCTATATAAGTTCTGTTTGGGAAACTCTCGTTGTGAAATGCGGGTTTCCTTTCTTTTTTTTCGGTGGGTGTGTTGCCCGAAAATGTGCCGACTTCTCCGTCATAGACGGCATTCTGGAAGGATGGGCGCTTGGGAAGCGACGGATGATTGGAAAAGGGAGGATGCCGATGGCCGGCAGTGTTGCTTATTGTAATATTTACAAAAAGCTTTTTGTGATTTTTCTGCGCGTTTTTTTATTCGGGTACCCATTAAGTTTCTACGGTCAGGAAATGTCTGAATTGTTAAGGATGTATAAATGAAATTTGGATTTTCGGCGATTCCGGCCTATCCTTGTAATACAAAATGCCGGACGCAGCGGAGAAGCCTGCTCGTCCGGCTTTTTTTATTATTTTCAGTATGAAAAAGATGGAGCCGTTGTTTTCCCTCTCGGTACTTTCGTTTTTTTACTCCCTGCTTTTGTTTTTATGGTTGGGCGGAGTGAAAAATCAGATGCTGTGAAGAGATTTTCTTTTGTTAAATAAATATAAAGATTTGTAAGCGTTTTTCCTTGAAAAGTTCCCTTTCTGAAGGGGGAATAATTGCTTGAGTTTCCTAAACGGGAGAGAGAAAAATGTGGTTTCCGTTTTGGATTATCCTGCAAAGAAACACCGCAGGATGCCGGCCTTTCGCTATTGGGCCGGCACCCTGCGGTGGATGTGAGCGGGGAGAAGTTCCTTTCGGCACTTCCGCCCGTGTGGTTGTTTTCAGTTGATGTCAGTCGAATCGTATGCGTCGGCTTCCGTCCGGCATTTCTTCGATGTTGACGTTTACTGTGTCTTCCGGGAGAATCTCCTCCACCAGTTCGGGCCATTCAATGAAGCAGAGGTTTCCTGAGTAGAAATAATCCTCTGCCCCCATGTCGTAGGCTTCGGCCAGCTTTTTGATGCGATAGAAGTCAAAGTGATAGACCGGGGCACTGAGCTGTTCCGAAAAATATTCGTTGACGATGGCGAATGTGGGGGAATTGACTACATCATTGACGTCCAGTTCTTCACAGACGGCTTTGATGAAAGTGGTTTTTCCTGCTCCCATTTTCCCGGAGAAGGCGAATACGGTGCGTCCGTCAATGGCTTCGATGAAGCGGCGGGCGGCGCTGTGGATGTCTTCCAGGCTTCGGATGTAAATGTCCATAATCAATCGGTGTTGGAGGGGTGATGTGGCAGACCGCAGCGATGCGGGTCCGGTTTATTTCACGTTGCCGACGCGCACGAGGTATTCGGCAATCTGCACGGCATTGAGGGCTGCGCCTTTTCGAATCTGGTCGCTGACGAGCCAGAAGGTCAGGCCGTTGGGGTTGGCCAGGTCTTTGCGGATGCGCCCCACGTAAACGTCGTCCTTGCCGGCGAGGAAGAGCGGCATGGGATATTCCTTCTTTTCGGGATTGTCCATCAGTGTGAGTCCTTCGCCGTTGCTGATGGCTTCGCGGGCTTCTTCCACGGAGATGGGGCGCTCGGTTTCAATCCAGATGCTTTCGGAGTGGGAGCGGAGGGAGGGGACGCGCACGCAGGTGGCACTGGTCACGATGTCGCTGTGCATGATTTTGCGGGTTTCGTTGTACATCTTCATTTCCTCCTTGGTATATCCGTTGTCCTGGAATACGTCGATTTGCGGAATGACGTTGTAAGCCAGCTGATAGGCGAATTTTTCCACTTTCACCTCTTCGCCGGCGATAATCTGGCGGTACTGTTCGTGCAGTTCGTCCATGGCAGCCTGTCCGGCGCCGCTGGCAGCCTGATAGGAGCTGACGTGCACGCGGCGGATGTGGCTCAGGTTTTCAAGCACCTTGAGGGCCACTACCATCATGATGGTGGTACAGTTGGGGTTGGCAATGATGCCGCGGGGACGATTGAGCGCATCTTCAGCATTGCATTCGGGCACAACGAGGGGCACATCCTCGTCCATGCGGAAGGCAGACGAGTTGTCAATCATGACAGCGCCGTAGCGGGTGATGTCTTCGGCGAATTCCTTGGAGATACCTGCGCCGGCTGAGGTAAAGGCGATGTCAACATCCTTGAAGGCGTCGCCATGCTCAAGCAGCTGTACGGTGTATTCCTTGCCCTTGAAGCTGTAGCGGGTGCCGGCGCTGCGGGCGGAACCGAAAAGGAGGAGGTTGTCAATGGGGAAATCGCGCTCGGCCAGTACACGCAGGAATTCTTGGCCTACGGCGCCGCTGGCGCCAACAATTGCAACGTTCATATTCTTTCTGTCAGTTAATGGTTTCTGATTCGGTAAGGCGCCTGATGCTGCGGGGCTCACGCGCCTGCTATTTGGTTGCAAAATTATAACATTTTGCGGGATAACTGTCTTTGTTTGCAAAGTTTTTCGTTACTTTGTAGTCAAAGTGCTTGTTCGAGGACAGCTGCTTGCAGCAGGTTGCCCTTCTCCGGAAAAGAGTCTGCGGCCCGTTTCCTGCCGGATGGGGTTGCAGCGTTTTCCTATACATTTATATAAACAGGTAAAGATAATGACTTTGCTGGATACAACCCTTACGTATTTTCCTATCACCGACCCGACTTGGATTTTCTTTCTCGTGTTGGGTATCATCCTTTTTGCACCGATGCTGCTGGAGCGTTTGCGGGTGCCTGCCATTGTCGGTATGATTTTTGCCGGTGTGCTGGTAGGTCCTCACGGCTTTCATCTGCTGGACCGCGATGCCAGTTTTGAGCTGTTCGGGAAGGTGGGGCTTTATTACATCATGTTCCTGGCGAGCCTGGAGATGAACCTGCAGGACGTGCAGAAAATCCGGGGTCAGGCGCTCACGCTCGGTCTGCTGAGTTTCCTCTTCCCGATGTTGCTGGGATTTGGAGTGAACCAGGCGATGGGCTACGGTGTGGCGGCTGCCGTGCTGATGGCAGCCATGTATGCTTCGCACACGCTGATTGCCTATCCCATCGTGTTGCGCTACGGCCTCTCGAAGCGGAAGAGCGTGAGTGTTGCCGTGGGTGGCACGATTGTGGCCGATACGCTGGTATTGCTGGTGCTGGCAGTGGTGGGCGGTATGTTCAAGGAGCATTCGTCCGACAACTACCTGATGTGGCTCATCATCCGCGTGATGGTGCTCGGTGCCCTTATCGTGGCGGTGTTTCCCCGTTTGGCCCGTCTCTTTTTCCGTCGCTACGACGATGGCATCGTACAATATATTTTTGTGCTCGTACTCGTTTTCCTGGGTGCCGGACTGATGGAGTTCGTCGGCATGGAAGGCATTCTGGGTGCCTTCCTTGTGGGGCTGGTGCTCAACCGTTCCATCCCTCCTGCCTCTCCCTTGATGAAGCATATCGAGTTTGTGGGTAATGCCCTCTTCATTCCGTATTTTCTTATCGGTGTGGGCATGCTGATTAATGTGCATGTCTTTATTGAGGACTGGCGGATATTCCTGTTGGCGGCAGTCATGATTACTGTGGGCCTGGTGAGCAAATGGCTGGCAGCCTATGTCACGCAGGTCGTCTTCAAGATGCCGGCAACGGAGCGTCCGCTCATGTTCGGTCTTACCAACTCGCGCGCGGCTGCCACGCTGGCGGTGGTGCTTGTGGGCCATCAGATTGTACTGCCCGACGGCAGCCTGCTGCTGGGTGAGGAGGTGCTGAACGGCGCGATGATGTTTATTCTCGTAACGTGCGTGGTGAGTTCGTTCGTGACGGAGAATGCCTGCCGCCGGCTGGCGATGGCAGGAAAACCGGAGGAACAGGAAGAAGAGGTGGTGGAAGACCGCATTCTGGTGGCTCTTTCCAATCCCGATACGGTCAGAGGACTGGTGCACACCGCGCTGATGATGCGTTCGGACAAGGGGAACACGCAACTCATGGGCCTGCACGTAGTGTTGGAGGGCGACCCCGCAAGCCGCGAAAGGGGACTCAAGCAGCTGGAGGAGGCGCAGAGCATAGCAGCCACTGCCAACGTGCGCATGTTGACCCGCAGCCGCTGGTCGGTGAACGTGGTGAGCGGTATTTCGCACACCATGAAGGAATACAACGCTTCCGACCTCTTGCTCGGACTGCATGAAAAGGCGCGGCTGACGGACAATTTCCTCGGAAAACTTTCGAACGACCTCATTGCTGCCGTGGAAAACCAAATCATCATATCCCGCTCCGGACGGCCGCAGAATGTCATCCGGCACATGCACATTCTGGTGCCCCGGAAGGCGGAGTTTGAGCCGGGATTCCACCATTGGGCCGACCGCATCGCCCTGCTGGCTTCACAGATGAGTTGCCGCGTCGACACCTATGGCGGGCGTGGGACGCTGGCGGATTTGCAGGCCTACTGGGAGCGGAAGCGCTATTCTGTTGTGGCTGAACAGCACGTCTACAACGAGTGGCACGATTTCATATCTATTGCGCACAATACGAAGCAGGACCACATGATGGTGTTTGTCGTAGCCCGCAAGGGAACCATCTCGCGGCATAATTATATGGACCACCTGGCGGAACAGATTGAGCGCTATTTTTCCATGAACAATCTGCTGATTATTTATCCCATGCAGCTGGCAACGGCAACGGCACAGGCGGTTTCCAACCGTATGGCCGTACCTGTCAGCGTGCGTTAACGGCGGGTGCAGTCCTGGCACGGCCGGAGGTGTTCATCGGGTCGCCCGGTCCTTCGGCGTTTCCTTCGGGAGGTGGTGCTGCCGGACTGCATCGGATTTTTTATTAAACAAGAAGAAGATGTGGCAACAACGAACCTGTCTGCTTTATGGGGAAGAAAAGATGCGGCGCATTGAGGCCGCTCACGTACTGGTGGTCGGCACCGGCGGCGTGGGAGCCTATGCCGCCGAAATGCTTTGCCGCGCCGGAGTGGGGGCGCTGACGCTGGTCGATGCCGACTGTGTGGCGGAAAGCAACATCAACCGGCAGTTGCCGGCGCTCCATTCCACCGTAGGACAGCCGAAGGTGGAAGTCCTGGCGAAGCGATTCCTCGATATCAATCCTGAAGTGAAACTGACCTTGCGCCCCGAATATCTGGAACCGGAACAGGTGGACGAACTGCTCGGCAGCGCCGAGTTCGACTTTGTGGTCGACGCCATCGACACCATTGCGCCGAAGGTGGCCCTGCTGGCCGCGGCCCTGCGCCGCCGTCAGCGCATCGTCTCGTCGATGGGGGCGGGAGCCAAAACCGACATTACGCAGATACGCTTTGCCGATATCGGCGAAACCTATCATTGCGGATTGAGCAAGAGTGTGCGCGCCGGACTGGCAAAGGCGGGACTCAAGGGGCGGAAACTGCCCGTCGTGTTCTGCACGCAGCAGGCCGACAGGGAGGCTCTGCTGCGGGTGGAAGGTGAGCGTAACAAGAAGACAACAGCCGGCACCGTGAGCTACATGCCGGCAACCTTCGGCTGCTTCCTTGCCCAGTATGTGCTGGAACGGCTGTAGTCGTGGCCATGGACTGACCGGCAGCGGCCCTTCCGGCAATGCCGCGGGAGAACTGGCCAGCGGAACGGAAGAGCGGATGTCGTGGCCGAAAAACGAAAAAGCATAATAAAAAAACGGTAAGAGATGAAACGGAGAAACAAAGTGGTGACGGCTGTTGCCGTGACTGTTGCGGTACTGGCAGTCCTGCTTGCGGGTGCCAGTGTGTATATGGTGAATTATGCGCTCTGCCCCGAGAAGGAAGACGTGGCCGTGTCGGAAAAACGGATGCTGGAGGAGTATCCGCAGCTGGTGCCTTGGACCGACAGCCTGCGGGCCTGCGGCGCGTTGCGCGATACGTTTGTCACGGCTCCCGACGGTGCCCGGCTCCATGCGCTCTATGTGCGGGCTCCGCGGCCTACGCGGCGCACGGCCGTCATCGTGCACGGCTATACCGACAATGCCGTGCGGATGCTTCATATCGGCTATCTCTATCACGCCGGACTGGGATACAATATACTGTTGCCCGACTTGCGCCATGCCGGACTTTCCGACGGCGAGGCCATCCAGATGGGCTGGCTCGACCGTAAGGACGTGGAGCAATGGCTCGGCGAAGTGCCGGCGCTTTTCGGCGACAGTGTGCGGGCTGTGGTGCATGGCATTTCGATGGGGGCAGCCACCACGATGATGGTTTCCGGCGATTCGGTGCCCGACTTTGTTCGCTGCTATGTGGCCGACTGCGGTTACACCGACGTGTGGGAGCAGTTTTCCAAGGAACTCAAGGGACAGTTCGGCCTGCCGGCGTTTCCGCTGCTCTACACGGCGGGATGGGTATGCCAGGCCCGTTATGGCTGGAACTTCAAGGAGGCTTCGGCGCTGCGGCAGGTGGCCGGCTGCCGGTTGCCGATGTTTTTCATTCACGGCGACAAGGATGATTACGTTCCCACCTGGATGGTATATGAACTATATGACGCCAAACCCGAACCGAAGGAACTCTGGGTGACCGAAGGAGTTGACCACGCGCATTCCTACAAGATGTATCCGGAGGAATATACCCGGAGGGTGGGCCGGTTTGCAGAAACATGGCTGGACCGGTAGGCCAGCCTTTCCCGGCGTCTGCTCCGGGACGGGTGGGCGCATTCGGCCGGAGAGCGGAAAGGGATAAGCCAGGGGGCAGAAAACCAATCGGTTTTCTGCCCCCTGGCTTATTGTTTTGGCCTGTGCTGCCCGAAGGGAGAGGGGCACCAGGCGGTGGAATCAATAGATGTCGACGGCATATCCGCCCTGCCAGTCGGCTCCGGCTTCCAGCCGGTTGATGAACTGGCGCTCGTGCAGTTGTCCGTCGAAGCCGATGCGGTCGCAGAGTCCGTACCAGGGTTCGGCGCAGACGAAAGGTGCGTGTACTCCTTGAGGCGACCAGAACAGCCAGACCGGCGCGTCGCTTTCCACGCGGGCCACGGGGGTGCCGTCTACGCGCAACAGGGTGGCTGCCGTGATTTGGCGGTCCAGGATAAGGGCTTCGTTGGCAAAGGTGTCAACGCAGATGGGCACGAGTCCGTCGGCCGTCATGGGCACGGGGTAGCGCTCGGGTTCGGTGCAGCCCTGTTCGCCCGCGCGCAGCAGCGACCGGGCATCGCCCTCGAAGCGCAGATAACCGCTCACGGGCACGTCTTCGCGGAAGTCGTCAAGCACGAAACCGGGGTGTCCACCCATTTGGAAATACATGGTCTTCGTGCCCTGATTGCGCACGGTGAAAGTGGCCTTGAGGCGCCGGCCTTCCAACCGGTAGTCCACGTAGACGGTGCAGGGGAAGGGGTAGATGGCCAGGTCGTCGGGCTGCAGTTCATAGCTGAAGCTCACGTAGTCGGGACCTTCTTCGGCTACGTTCCAGAGGCGCTGCCGCACAAAGCCGTGCTTGGGCATGGCATATTCGCGGCCTTCATAACGGTAGGTGCCGTTCCAGTGTCCGCCCACGGCGGGGAAAAGAATGGGGGCATGCCCTTCCCAGTAGGCAGGGTCGCCGTGCCACCAGTATTCGTGGCCGGTCTTCACGTCGCGCAGACTGACACCTTCGGCCCCATAGGGGTTGACGGTAAATTCGAGTTCTTCGTTTTTTATGGTAATCATGGTTTTAAGATATAAGGTTGTCGGTATCGGGCATCGTCGTGGCCGCTGCGGACCGTTTACAGGTGGTAGCCCCACTGGTCGAGCGCAAATTTCCAGTGCTTCTCCACCAGTTCGACGGTGCGGTCGTCATATTTGTATTTGTTCTTCTTGTAGCCTTTCTTCGAGCCTACATACTGCTCGATGGCCGTCTGTGCCTCGTTCCAGCCCGGCAGTCTGAGCGTTTCGTAGATCTTGCGGGTCATGCCCAGCGCGTCGGCTTCAAAGTCTTCAAACTTCACTTCAATCAGGTTGCCTTCGGGGATGAGGTGCTTGTCGGCCTCATATTGCTGATAGAGCTGGGTGTAGATGCTCAGGATGTTTTCTTCTATCTGTTCGTTGCTGAATTCCTGCAGTTTGAGCGGCTGTATGGTGTTGGTGAAGAACGACCGGGTCGATTCGAACACGGTGTAGGGATTGCGCATCAGATAGATGAACTTGGCGTTGGGGAACATCTTGACGAGTTCGCGCACGCGGCCCGTGTGGGGCGGATTCTTGGAGAGATACTGCGTGCCGCCGGTGTTCCAGAGCGAAATCTTGATGAGCTTGGTAAACGTTTCTTCCCACACCTTCAGTTCCTCCGGCGTAATGTCCTTGAAGGTCATGTATTTGTCGCAATATTCCTGCTGGTATTTCGGCAGGAACCAGAAGTTGTAGTAGGTGTAGGGCATCATGTTCGAAAGGGCGAATTCCTCCTCCTGCGGCAGGTCGACGGCCAGCTCCATGTTGTCGGTGGGGCGCTTGTCGGGCATGAGCCATGCCATGGTCTTCTTGAAGAACGACTGGCCCACCATCATGAGGTGCGGGAACACGGTCTGATACGTGGTGGTGTAGCCGAAGTGCTTGTCGCACGAGAGCACGTTGTGCACGAACGTGGTGCCCGACCGCCAGTGGCCGAGGATGAATACCGGTGCCTGTTCGAGCGGTTGCTGGGCCAGCATCCGGTTGTAGCGGCGGTTCTGTAGCGGAACGAGGGTGGAGAGCAGCCGGCATACGGCCTTGGTCAGATAGTATTTGTTGCGCCAGGGCCGGTCGATTTGCCGTCCGTCGGTGATGGCCTTGAAGGTTTTCCAGTCAGCACCGACGAGGGTGTTGATGGGGAGTTTGCTGAATTCTAAGAGTCCCATGTTGTTGTGGTTTGGATTTGATTGCGAATGTACGAATTTATTTTGAGAAAAGTTCCGCGAATGCCGTCCGGATAATCCTAAAACGGAGAAAAGAATGCTTGTGCAGACGGATGGCAGGCCTTTCCGGCGGTCTGCGGAGAGGGCTGCGGCGCATCGTCGCAGAGGGGGATGAGGCGGGCCGGATGTGGCTTTTTTACGAAAGTACTGACAGGAAAAACAAAAGTACTGAGTGTTTTTCCTAAAGTACTGACAGTTTTTTCTAAAGTACTGAGTGTTTTTCCCGCCTGCGGAGACCGCCGGCCGGGGGTAGCGCCGGGCGGCCGGGAGGGAGAGGACGGCAGGGGGCTTGCGGCGCGGGCGAAGGCGGAGGACGGGTGCAAAAGAAAAGTTCCGGTTGCGGGTCGGCAACCGGAACTGCTGTTTATTTTTCTCCCAGATTTTCGTAGGTTTTTTCTTTCTTGATTTTGTCGGCTCCCTGTCCGGCACCGTAATATTCCTGTGCCAGCCGGCTGTAGGTGGCGTAGAGGCGCTTCACCGTTTTCAGTTCGTCGCCCTTGACGAGCGGGGTGCGGGCTTTTTCCGTCTGCCGGGTGAAGTCCATTTCCCAGTCGGCCAGCTGTTCGTAGAAACTGTTGGCGCGGAAGGCTTCGCGGCCGTATACCTGTGGCAGGTTTTCTTCGGAATAGGGGATGCCTTTTTCCAGATGCTCGTCGAGCATGTCGTAGAATTTCTTCCAGCGCACGTAGTAGAAGTTGGCGATGAGGCCGGTCCATTCGCGCCAAGAATAGTCGAAGATGAGCGGTTTTTCGTCGGGACCCCAGATGGTGACGAGCGTGGTGGCGTCGCGCTCGAAGAGATTTTTTTCTTCGGGTGTGTCGCCCCAGGAACGGGCCTCCGTAATCCAGCGGTCGAAGTTGAACTCGCGGCGGGTGCGGAGCAGTTCGTCGGTGTCGAGCAGCAGCTGGAGGAAGCGTCCGCTGTGCAGGCGGAAGGCTTCACGGTCGCCCTGCTTGAAGGCATTGGCGGCAGCCTTGTGGACGGCCTGTCCCAAGTTGGTCTGGATTTGCCGTTGCAGGTCGACGATGTCGAAGCGGTAGGCGTCCGACGATTTCAGGCGGCGGGCATCCCGCAGCAGGAGTTCCTGGGCGCGGAGCAGCAGTTGCGGGTCGTAGGGGATGCCGAGCCCGGTGTTGGGGCCGGACTTCTTGACGTTGACGGCAGGCCGTGCGGCAATGATGGAGCTGCGCTCCGTGCCGTTGGTGCCCGGCCGGTAGGGACCTTCAACCAGGAGTTGGAGGGCGGCTGTGGAGTGGTCGGCCGGCAGGCCGTAGCGGCGCTCTGCATAGCGGCGGAGCCATTCGTCCAGATTGACCTGTCCGCGGTGGAGCGGCATTTCAAAAGCCAGTTCGTAATAGAGCGGGTTCTGCTCGATGGCTTCCATGAAGAGTCCGCTGCCGCAGATGTTGGGCGATTTCTTCACCGCGTTGGCATATTGGTTGGACGCGAGCAGGTGCATGTCGCCGTGCATGTTGACGCGACCGCCGAAGTTGTGCAGATTGCCGGCTACGGCGGGATAACCCCAGAAGGCGTTGGCCTTCTGGCATTTCGCCCCGTTGAGGTCGAGAATGAGCAGCCGCTCTTTCGCCACGGCCTTGACGATGGGCTCGCGCAGGCTCCAGGCTTGCATGACCCAGATGGAAGAAGGGTCGAAACTGCGGAACAGGTGGTCAATCGATTTGCCTACGGCATTCAGGTATTCCGGTGTGTTGACCGGTGGGGCGCTTTCGTGGAAGGGGTCGGCGGCATAGAGGCCGTGGGTGCCGAAGAGTTTCTGCTCTTCCTCAAGGAAAGCGCGGCCCAGCTCCTGGAAGAGCGGGTCGGTGGGGTCGAGCTGTGCCGCACCCTGGAATCCGCACCATGAGGGCTGTGCCTTGATGCGGGCTTCGGGATATTTGTCCTTCAGCTCGCGTGGCACATAGCCCGAGAAGCCTTGCTGGATGGGGCGCATGCCCAGTTCGAGCTGGCGGTCGATGATTTTCCGTCCCAGGTCGATGTGCTTCTGAATCCACGACATGGGCAGCGGTCCGCCGTAGCTTTGCAGGTTCTGCATCCATTGCCAGGCAAAATGGGCAGGACCGGCCAGAAAGCTGCGGGCTTCCTCGTCGGTGAATTTGAAGCGGAGCAGCGTGTTATACCACACCGCCTCCAGGCCGATGACCGAAAGCGGCGTGTTGATGGAATTCATGGCCATGTAGTCGATTTCGCGCTGCCAGCGTTCCCAGTCCCACCAGGAGGCGGAATAGCTGAGGGTGCAGTAGTTGAAATAGACGCGGTATTTTCCGTTGATGGTGTTGCGGGTGGTCTTTTCGGGCAGGGGCAGCTTGCGGGGCAGGTCCATGTGGTCGCCCATCCAGGAGACATGGGCGTTGCAGGTGTATTTCAGATACTGGTTGAAGGCAGTGGCCATTGCCACGGGATTGTTGCCGCGGAGCAGCACTTTGCCGTCCTTGCTGCCGATTTCGTAGACATCGGCACCGTTTTCCGCAGGAATCTGTTCCAGCAGAAACTGCTTGCTGTAGCCGGGGGCCATGCGTTCAATGAGGCGGTAGGCCGCCTCGGTCTGTGCCGGCAGGGATGCGCAGCTCCAGAGCAGGAGAAGGGAGAAGGTCAGAATTTTTTTTATCATACTATTAGAAATAATGAAATAAGTTGATTCATAGTTTTGTTGTGGGGTGTCTGCGGGACGTTCCGCCAGTCGTGCCTTCCCGGCCGGTCGTCGTCCGCCGCATCTCCCGTTGTGCAGATGCGGCGGACGTATGCGGTTCCGGCTTCTCCTTGTTGTCTGTGCGCTTGAAGCCTGTGGCTCAGTCGGCCTTGAAACTTCCTTTCAGGCGAGTATCTTCAACCGACGCACCGACGTAGACATCAAAGTCGCCGGGTTCGAGCACAAACTGCATGTCGGCATTCCAAAGTTTGAGGTCGTCGGCCTTGAGCTGGAAGCGGACGCTCTTTTCCTCTCCGGGCTGCAGGTGTATCTTGCTGAAGCCCTTGAGGGCGCGCACGGGGGTGGTGACGCTGCTGACGCGGTCGTTCAGATAAAGCTGCACGACTTCGGCGCCTTCGCGGCCGCCGGTGTTTTTCACCTTGCAGGCGATTTCCACCGTCCCTTCCTGCTTTAGCCGGTTGTCTATGGTCAGTGCGCTGTATTCGAAGGTGGTGTAGCTTAGTCCGTAGCCCAGGCAGAAGAGCGGTTGGGGTGCGGAGAAAACGTAGTCGCGTCCCGGTTGCTCCGGGGTGCCCGGCCGGCGGTAGTATCCTTTGGCCGACGGCTTGTGGTCGGCATACATGGGAATATGTCCTTCCGTCTTCGGGAAGGTCATGGGTAGACGGCCCGAGGGATTGACTTCGCCGAAGAGGATGCGGGCGATGGCGTTTCCGCCTCGTTCGCCCGGATACCAAGCTTCCAGCAGGGCGTCCACCTTTTCCACTTCTTTGGGGATGGTATAGGGCCGGCCGTTGATCATGACCAGGATGACGGGCTTGCCTTGTGCCACCACCGTGTCGAGCAGTTCGGACTGAACGCCGGGAAAGTTCAGCTCGTTGCGGTCGTAGCCTTCACCGCAGGTGTTGGGCTCCTTGGAGTTCTGGTCGCCCCAGCCTATGCCGGAAATGATGCTGCTGGTGCCGCCGAGCACGAGGACAACGGCGTCGCTGTTGCGGGCCAGTTCGGCGGCTTGGGCAAATCCGTCCTTTGACAGGCCGGTGATGCCGCATCCTTCAGTATAGGCGACTTCGGTGGAGGAGCCGGCCAGTTCGCGGATGCCTTGCAGCACGGTGGTGCCGTAATCATTGTTCTTGGTGATGCTGTAGTCGCCAAACTGCACCTTGTCGGCATTGGGGCCGATGACGGCAATCCTGCGCAGTTTCTGCCGGTTGAGCGGCAGAGTCTGGCCTTCGTTTTTCAGCAGGACGGCAGCTTCTTCCGCGATGCGCTGTGCCAGCTGCACGTTTTCGGGCGTATGGATGAGACGCTCCAGGTGGCGCTCCTTCTTGAAGGGACGGTCGAACAGACCGAGCCTGAACTTGACGCGGAGGATGCGCACAACGGCTGTGTCGATGACGGCTTCGCTCAGTTGTCCGTCCTTTACCATCTGTGGCAGGCGGTTGTAGGAGTAGGACGACGGAGCTTCAAGATCAACGCCGGCCGTAATGGCCTTGAGTGCCGTTTCTTCCCGGCTGCCGGTGGTGCGGTGGAAATATTCCATCATGCCGATGGCACCGTAGTCGGAGAAGACATATCCCTGAAAGCCCCATTCTCCGCGCAGCACATCGTTGAGCAACCATTTGCTGGCATGCACGGGAATACCGTCTACCTCGTGGTATCCGGGCATCAGACTATAGATGTTGGCCTCTTCCACAGCCGCGCGGAAGGGCACAAAATGAAGTTCGCGCAAGTTGCGCTCGCCCACCAGCGCCGGTGCGATGTTGATGCCGGCCTGAGGCACAGAGTAGGCCACGAAGTGTTTGGCCGTGCAGGCCATGTGGCCTTCGGCGATGGCATGGCGGGTTTGTGAAGGGTCGCCCTGCATGCCGATGACAAAGGCCTTGCCCATCTCCTTGACCAGGTGAGGGTCTTCTCCGTAACATTCTTCCACACGGCCGTAGCGCGGGTCGCGGGCCACGTCGAACAGCGGAGAGAGGGCCTGGTCGACTCCGGCGAGTGTGGCTTCACCGGCAATGGCTTCGGCCATCTGCCGGATGAGTTCCGGATTCCAGGTGGCGCCCTGTGCAATGGCCTGCGGGAAGATGGTGGCACCGAGTGCCATCTGTCCGTGCAGGCATTCGGCAATCTGGATGGCAGGTATGCCCAGACGGGTGTGTTCGCGCAGATAGCGGTCGGCGGCTTCGGAGAAGACGGCTACTTCGCTGTGCTTGATGAACGGACTTTCCAGGCAGCCGATGCTGCGTCCGCCGAAAAGTTTTTCAAGGCTTTCCGGGTCGACTTTTCCTTTCTTGTCCAGGCGCAGGGCACTGAGACCTTTCATGTTCAGCTGGTCCACCTTCTCTTCGAGCGTCATGCGTCCGAGCAGGTCCTTGACGCGTTGCTCTACAGGCAGTTTCGCGTCCTGATAGGGAAGTAAATCCTTGCTTTGGACCTGTCCGCAGATGCTGGCGCAGCAAAGAAGGCCGAGCAATAGTTGATGAGCGTTTTTCATGGCAATGATATAGTTTGTTAGATGTCAGAAAACCTGCATGGCCTGTCGCAGAGCGGCGGCTGCGGTTCTCCGGAGGCAAATGTACAAAGAAATCCCGCATTTTCATGCTTTCCTGTCCTTATTTTCCCGTGTTTCCTGTGTTTTGGGCATGTCGTTGGGAAACGGAATGGGGGCGGAACGTGGCCCGGTCAGGGAGAAAGGGGGAGAGTGTGGAGGCTTTTGCCGGGCTGCTGGTCCTGCTGGGGGAGTGCGGGGAGAGTATGGATTTCCGGAGGTCCTGCCGTTGTTCCCAGTTAGAGGGGGTGGGGCATGTCCTGCGGCCGATGAAAAATGTCATAGGGAGAATATAAAAAAGGAACAGAAAGTTGAATTTCCTGTTCCTTATACGTGGGGGATATGTCCTGAGAGTGGGGTTCCAGTTCCGGAATATTTTTCCGGGCGGGGCATTCCCTTGTTTTTGTTGTGGGGGTTGCAGCAGCCGGCGCTGTCGGAGTCATTCCGTTCTGCCCGCTTCTGCATTCGGCGTTGCGGAAGAAGCGTTGGGTTCCTCCCCTTCGACGCAGCATGTCTGGAAATGAAATTCACTGCGCGCTTTCTCGGGCGGATAGGTGAAGTAGGTGCAGAGCGCGTGGGTGCATTCTCTTCCGTCGTGGTCGGAGAGTGTGGCCTCGATGAGGGCGATGTTGCGGCGCTGTTCCTTGATTCGGGCCCGCAGAGTGATGGCACCGCTGCCGGTGGCAACGGGGCGGAGATAGCGGGTTTCCATTTTTGAGGTGACACCGGCCGTCTGGAGTTTGCGCATGACGACCCATCCGCAGATTTCGTCGAGCAGCACGCTTTGTATGCCGCCGTGCAGGGTGTTGAGCCAGCCTTGAAATTCGGGGCGCGGCTGCCATTGGCACACGATGTCGTCGCCGTCTTCATAAAATTCCATCCGTACGCCGCAAGGATTTTCCGGTGCACAGCCAAAGCAGTTGTAACCTTCGAGATGAAGGAATGGATTGCTGATTTTCTTCATAAGTATTTTGTTTGGAGCGGAAGGACGGCGCGCCGCAGGTCAGTACCACTCGCCGTCGTCATCGTCTTCGGTGTCGTCCTTACCCTGTTGCATTTTCTTGAGTTCTTCGTCAGTGTATTCGTCCTCGTAGTGTTGCTCAATGGCGCCTCCCGGTGTGTCGAGCGGGAGCTGCGGGTTGATTTTGAGGGGGGCGAAAGCCTTTTCGTAGAAGCGTTGATAGTCGGCAAAGCTATAGACAGAGCCTATGAGTTCCAGATTTTTGGCAGAGATGAGGAACAGACGCGTGTGGCGTAGCTTTTCAGCCAGTTGCGGCGCGCTGTAGATTTTCTGCTGATACTGGTGAGCCTCGTCGTAATTGTTGAAGCCGGAAATGCGGAAGGTGGTCAGTTCGGGGCCGCGCTCGATGGCGAGATCGAAGTTGCGTACCATGAAACCTTTGAAGTTGAACTGCGCTACGTCGTAGAGCAACTGGTCGTCGTCGAGAGAATCGGTGGGATAGGCGATGAGGCAGACGAAGGGAAGGTTCCGGTCGGCTGAAAGTTCCTGTCCTTGCGCCAGTTGTTCCGCTGTCTTTTCGGCATCCTGCGTACGGCGCTCCCAGAGTGAACCGAGCTGGTAGTGGGGGTCGCCTACTGTTCGTCCGCTTTCCAACCCTTTGACTATCATGCCGGCCATTTCGCTCACGTCGCTTTCGGGATAGTCCTTGACGAGGGCGCGGAGTTCGGCGATGATGTCCTTACTGTTGGCCTGGCCTATGCGGCTGAGGGCGTGTATGAAGATGAATTTCGGACGGTTGGCCCCTTTGGGATATTTCTGGGTTGAGATATCGAAATTCTGCTGCACCTTTTCCCGGTTGCGGTTGCGGTAGGCTTCATAGGTCGCGGTGTAGAGCGAGTCCTCGATTTGCATTCCGAAGTGGGCATTCCGCTCAAAGTCGGGGTCGGTAATCATACGGGCATAGGCTCCCTGGGGGAAGGCCTGGGCCAGGCGTTGCCGGTATTCGTCGGCCTTATCTTTCTTGCCCCAGCGCGAGTAGAGCAGGAAAAGCTGATAATATACTTCTTCCAGATTCTCAAACTGCGGGTAGTCGGTATGAAGCCGCGTCAGGGTGCGTGCGGCCAGGGGGAAGTCCTCCAGGTCGTCCTTTTCAATGAGTCCGGCCTGGAAGAGCGCTTCCTGTATGATGCGGTGGGACTCGGCCTTGGCTTCTTCGCTGAACGGAATCTGCGCCAGGTAATATTCGCGCTGGTGCGGGTCGTTCTGCACAGAATCCTGCGGTGCCATGTTGGCGGTATCGGCGGGCAGACTGTCGCTGTTGGCCATGAGACTGTCGCTGTCTTCGTCCTCATAGTCAACTGAGTCGGCCGGTTCTTCGTTGAGAACGGTGCGGTTGGAGCGTCGCCAGTTGTCTTCATTCTTGCGGGTACCCCAGAATTTGCGGAAGTCCTGCTTGCCTTGCGTGACGCGGTTGGCATTGTAGAAATACCATTCCTGCCTGTCGCCCCCGTTTTGTCCGGGTTGTGTGGGCTTGTTCTGTTGGAATCCGCCTTGCTGCCGGCGGGCCTCGGCTGCTGAATCGGCCTTGAGACGGCGTTCTTCTTCCTCTTTCTTCTTGAGTTGTTCAATCACCCGGTCGATGGCGGCATTGCGGTCGGCCTCGCTCATGACGGAGAGGGCCAGCAGGCTGTCCTGCAGGTAGACGGCCGACGTGTGCGGCACGAGCTGGTCGAGCACTTTCGAGCGGCGGCTGATTTCCTCGTAGCCCTCGTAATTTTCACCAATGATGCTGATAGCTTCGGTGTAGCATCCCTGTGCCAGGTCGTACCTGCCTTTGTCCCAGTAGATTTCGGCCAGGCGGAGCAGAAGCACTCCTTTCTCGATTTCGTTCCGGGTACTTTTGGCGCGGCCCTCCTCATAGGCTCCGATGGCGGCTGCTGTGTCCTTTTGCGTCAGGTGAATGTTTCCGATGGCGTAGTATACCTGGTCGAGATAGTCCTTGTTTTTTCCGGAGCGCGCCATGGACTTCAGGCGTTTGAGCATTTTCTTCGCCCCGCTGCCGCCGGCCATGACTTCGGCCTGCCGGATGCGCGCATTGAATTCGAGCAGATAGGGAGGGCTCTGCGAGATGCATTTGCGGTAGGCCTTGTAGGCGGCTCCGCCGTTTCCTTTGTGCTGCTGCACCTGTCCGAGCAGGAAGTAGAGGCGTGCCTTCTGCTGTTTCCGTCTGGCTTTTTTGGCGGCGGCCTCCAGATAGGGGACTGCTTCGTCGTAGCGCTCCTGCCGCATCAGGAGGTCGGCCATGGTGGCGTTGTGCTCGCGGCGAAGGGCTGGCGAAAGCGAATCCTTACCGAGTGGTTTGAGTGCTTCTTCGGCGTCGTAGAGCCAGTCGAGCTGTGCGTAGCTGCGTCCCAGCCAGATGCGGGCTTCGTTGGCCACAGCCGGTTCGGCTTCGTAGAGCCGCATGATGTAGGAAAAGGTGGAGGCTGCTTCGAGAAATTCGCCCTTTTGGAATTGTGCGCGTCCCATCAGCAACCAAGCGTTTTTGAGGAACGGATTGAATTCCTTGCGTTGCAGATAGCGCTTTTTCTTGGGTGAGAGTGTTTTTCCGGCGGGCACGGCAGGGCGTCGCTTGATGGAGTGGAGGTGGATGGCCTTTTCACATTTGGTGACGGTTGTCAGGAAGGAAGTGGCACCGAGTCCGCGGGAGTTTTCGTTACCGACATAGAACACGGGGATGAAATCGGTATAATTGTCGCGGTTGCTGCTTTCCTTGCTCAGAAATCCTTCCTTATAGGCCTCATTCCCGTTATAATAGGTGTTGTAACGGGCGGTAAAACTGTGCCAGAAGCGGGTGCCGGCCGTGTTCTTTTTCGTAGAACAGGCCGTCAGCAGCACCAGCGCGAGTGCCGCCATCCAGCAGATATGTCGTGAAGTCGGTTTCATTGCTATCAGTATCAACGCGAGCGCAGCCTTTTTATTGTCCGGAGCAGAAAATAGAGGCTGACGGAGAGCAGGATGATGGCCGCACCGCTGGGCACATTAAAATAATAGGATAGCAGCAGGCCGCCGCAGCATTCGGCAAAGGCGATGACGGCCGACAGGCCTATCATGCCGCGAAAAGTACGGACGAAGAGGGCGGCTGTCATTTGCGGAACGGAAAGAAGGGAGATAACGAGCACAATGCCTACAAGGCGGAGGCAGGCCACGATGGTCAGTGCCGTGAGTGCGGTCATGACGAGTTCGACGGCGGCTACGGGCAGGCCCTGCGTGGCGGCGAAGTCGCGGTCGTAGCTGACGGCGACTATGACGGGCAGGAAGAGGGCGAAGAAGATGCCGGTAACGGCCAGGAGCAGGCCGGTGAGCCAGAGGTCGGCGGTGGTGATGGAGAGAATGTCGCCGAAAAGGTAAAGCGGCAGTTCGGTCATGAAGCCTGGTGTGAGATAGGCCGCCATGATGCCCACACTCATGCCGAAGGTCCACAGCATGGCGATGGCGGAGTCTTCGCGTACGTCGCGTCGGGCGAGCGCATGAATGCTCAGTCCCGACAGCAGGGCAAAGGCGGCGGCTCCCAGCAGGGGCGGAAATCCGAAGTAGGCACCGATGCCCACGCCGCCGAGCGAGGCGTGAGCCACACCGCCGCCGGCTATCACGAGGCGCCGTGTCACCACGTAGGTGCCAATCATGGCGCAGAGCAGGCTGGCCAGCAGGGCACCGGCCAGGGCGTGTTGGAAAAAGGTGTATTGCAGTATGTCAAGCATGGTTTTCTGTGTTGTGCGGGGTTATCGGTGACCGCTGTTGCGCCGTTCTTCCACAATCATGATGACGTCGTCCTTGAGCTGCACGGGCAGTTCGATGCCGCGCAGGGTGAGCGACCGCATCCAGCCGGCCACCTCGTCGTTGCGCATGGTGAAGAGCACTTCCTGAAATTCCTCCACCTCCTCGCAGCTGTAGCTGTCGGCCGGTCGGCCGCGGTAGGCGTCAAGGTGTTCGTCCTCGTAATATTCGATTTCCTTGCTCACGGCGGCGAGCAGACTTTCCTTCTCGCAGATTTCGTGCTGTCCGCAGCATTCCATGTCCTCGGGACGCTGGATGCCGGGCATTTGTTCGATTTCGCCGCGGTCCATTTTGCGCTGGTACCACCAGTTGCGGGCGGCACCCAGCGTGAGGGCGATGAGAAAGAGGGCGACAAGGGCGATGATGAGCGGATACATGGGCAACTGTTTTTTAGAGAATCGGATTTCCGTCATAACGGATGTCTGCACCGACGGCGGTCAGGTCGGTCCAGAAGGCGGGATAGGATTTGCTGACGACTTCGGGATGGGCGATGCGGAGGCCGGGGCGGAGCAGCGCGAGGGGGGCAAAGGCCATGGCCATGCGGTGGTCGTCATAGGTGGCGATGCAGGCGTCGGTGGGGCCTTGTGCCGATGTCGCGGCGTGTTCGGGCCGCAGTTCCAGCACCTCGGTCGGCTGTCCGTCGGTTGAGGCCGTGCCGGAGGTGAGGACGATGCCCAGGCGGGCGCATTCCGTCTGCAGGGCGGCAATGCGGTCGGTTTCCTTGATGCGCAGACTCTGCAGTCCCGTGAATCGGAAGGGGCGTCCCAGTGCCGCGCAGGTTGCCACAAGCGTTTGTGCCAGGTCGGGGCAGGCCGTGAAGTCGGCTTCCAGCGTTTCGTTACCGCCTTCGCCCGGCATTCGGGTCAACACGGCGCCTTGCGGCGTGAATGCCGTGTGCACGCCTATTTGTCGGAAGATATGCTGCACCTGGCTGTCGCCCTGCCGGCTGTCGGGGCGGAGTCCCGGCAGCGTGATGCTCGATTCGGCGTCGGGCACCAGGGCCATCAGTTCATACCAGTAGGAGGCGGCGCTCCAGTCGGGCTCCACGCGGAAGTCGCATCCGCTGCGATAGGCGTCGGGCGCCACGTGCAGTTCCTGTTCGGAAGTCCATCCGGCCTTTGCGCCGAAATCGTGCATGAGGGCCAGCGTCATGTCGATGTAAGGGCGCGAAATGACTTCGCCCACCAGGCGGAGACGCAGGCCGTTGCGCAGGGCGGGACCTATCATGAGAAGCGCCGAGATGTATTGTGAACTTACGTTGGCGGGCAGTTCCACTTCGCCGCCGGTCAGTTCCCGTCCGCGGATGCGGAGAGGAGGGTATCCCTCGTTGCCGGCATATTCAATGTCGGCTCCCAGGCGGCGCAGCGCCTCGACCAGCACACCGATGGGACGCTGTTGCATGCGTGCGGTGCCGGTGATGAGATGTGTTTCGCCCGGGCAGGTAGAGAAGTAGGCCGTGGCGAAGCGCATGGCTGTGCCGGCCGCCTGTATGTCGATTTCAGGCAACCGCTCTTCAAGTGCCCGCTTCAGCACACGCGTGTCATCGCAGTCGGAGAGGTGGTGCAGACGGCATCCGCCAGCCAGTGCGCCGATGATGAGGGCACGGGCGGAGAGACTTTTGGAGGCCGGCAGGTCAATGGTACCTTGCAGACGGCGGGGAAGGATGGGTTGGCAGTTCACGGTCGGAGATTTTCAGAATGAAATGAATCAGATTCGGGAGTGCCCGTCTGTGCGCCGTTGTGTGGCGGTCGCGTGCCGGCGGGCATATCAACTCCAATTTGCAAAGATAGTGAAAGCCGAGCGCAATGACAAGCCGAAAACGAAGTTTTCAGTCTTGTCATGGCCGAGGCGCCTCCTATCTTATGAAAAGATAGTGAAAGCCGGGCGCAATGACAAGTCGAAAACAAAGTTTTCAGTCTTGTCATGGCCGAGGCGCCTCCTGCTCTTATGAAAAGCCTGCATTTTGGGTTAATTTCCTTGAAAAGGGAAATGCGGCTGACTTCTTTTTCCTAACTTTGCACCCTCGAAAAAACTAAGGTAACGATGAGCAAAATCACGGAGAATAAGGACGAACTTCTGCGGGAAAGGAAAATCCAGCGGGTGACGCTGGCCGGCAGTCTGGGCAATCTGGTATTGCTGCTGTTCAAGTTTTTTGCCGGAATTTTCGGCAACAGTGCAGCCATGATAGCCGATGCCGTGCATTCGCTGTCCGATTTCGCCACCGACATCGTGGTCATCCTCTTTGTCCGTCTGGCAGGAAAGCCGCAGGACGCCGACCACAATTTCGGGCATGGCAAGTATGAGACACTGGCCACGGCCGTCATCGGCCTGGTGCTGCTGGGTGTGGGCGGAATGATATGCTGGACGGGATTTGTCGCCGTCTACGATGTTTGTTGCGGCCGCGAACTGGAGCAGCCGGGCTATGTGGCGCTGATAGCGGCGCTGGCTTCCATTCTGGTGAAAGAGTTTCTCTATCAGTATACAGCCCATGAGGCACGTCGCGTAAATTCGAAGATGATGATGGCCAATGCCTGGCATCACCGCAGCGATGCCCTCTCTTCGCTGGGCACGACGGCCGGCATCGGCGGCGCCATCTTGCTGGGACCCTCCTGGCGCGTGCTCGACCCCATTGCCGCCATTATCGTGAGCATCTTCATCATTCGTGTGGCCCTTGAACTGCTGTTGCCCTGCATCGACGAATTGCTCGAAAAGTCGTTGCCGGCCGACGAGGAAGCCTATATTCTGGACGTCATCCGTTCGTTCGAGGGCGTATCCGACCCTCACAACCTGCGCACACGGCGCATCGGAAACTATTGCGCCATTGAGGTGCATTTCCGCATGGACGGCAGCACCACCATCGACCGTGCGCACGACGTGACGTTGCGCATCGAGCAGCAACTGCGGCAGAAGTTTGGTCCGCGTACTTATATCAATACGCACGTGGAGCCTGTGAAATAGCGGCGCGGCCTTGTGCCGTTCCGTGTCCGGCAGGCGTCCGGCGAAAAGGAGCAGCGAGAGTGTTTTGCCTACTCTCGCTGCTCCTTTTTTGGCTTGTGTTCTGTCGCCGTGCCGTGCGGTTACCGTTTCTTGGGGCGCAGCGTGACGAGCGGCACGAGCATTTCCTCCATCGAAACGCCGCCGTGCTGGAAGGTGTCGCGGTAGTATTGCGTGTAGTAGTTATAATTGTTGGGATAAGCAAAGAAGCGGTTGCCCGTGGCGAAGATGTAGCTTGTCGACAGGTTGGGCGACGGCAGACCGTAGCGGGCGGGTTGTTTCACCTCAAAGACTTCCTTGGGGTTGTAGCCCAGGTTTTTCCCCAGTTTGTAGCGCAGGTTGGTGTTGACGTTGCGGTCGCCCACCACCTTGACCGGAGTATTGGCGCGGATGCTTCCGTGGTCGGTGGTGATGATGATGTCATAGTCCCAGGAGGCCAGGCGGCGGAACAGTTCCTTGATGGGGGTGTGGCGGAACCAGGAGAGGGTGATGCTGCGGTAGGCGGCTTCGTTGGCAGCCAGTTCGCGCACCATGCGGGAGTCGGTGCGGGCGTGCGAAAGGATGTCGATAAAGTTGATGACCAGTACGTTGAACGGGGTATGCGACAGTTGCTGAAACTGCGAAAGCAGGCGGTCGACGGCTGGCGAATCGTTGATTTTGTGATAGCTGAAGCCGAATTTGCGCCGTGTACGCTCCAGATGCAGGCGGATGAGTGCTTCCTCGTTGAGGTTCTTGCCTTCATCCTCCTCCTCGTCCACCCACAGTTCGGGGTAGAGTTCGCGGATGCGTGCCGGCATGAGACCGGAGAAGATGGCGTTGCGGGCATACTGTGTGGCGGTGGGGAGAATGGAGAAGTAGAGTTCCTCGTCGATGTCGAAATCGTCGGTCAGTTCCTGGCTGACGACGCGCCACTGGTCGAAGCGGAAATTGTCGAGCACGAGCAGGAACACCTTGCGGTCGGCCTGTAGCCGCGGGAATACGTACTGGCGGAAAATGTCGGTGCTGAGCACGGGGCGTTCGCCGGGCGTTTCGAGCCAGTGTTCATAGTTCTTGCGGATGAATTTGGCGAAGCTCATGTTGGCTTCCTCCTTCTGCATCTGCAGCATCTCGTTCATGGCCCCTTCCGTCTCCGAGAGTTCCAGTTCCCAGTACACCAGTTTCTTGTAGAGTTCCTTCCATTCTTCAGCGTTGAGGTTTTCGCTGATTTGCATGCCGATGCGGCTGAAGTCCTGGCGGTAGCCGGTCTGTGCCACCTCGCTCACGATTTCGCGCTGGTGGATGTTCTTTTTCAGCGCCAGGAGAATCTGGTTGGGATTGACGGGCTTGATGAGGTAGTCGGCAATTTTCGAGCCGATGGCCTGGTCCATGATGTCCTCCTCCTCGTTTTTGGTCACCATGACGACGGGCACGCCGGGGCGCACCTCCTTGATGCCGGTCAGAGTTTCCAGTCCGCTGAGTCCCGGCATGTTCTCGTCGAGCAGGATGAGGTCGAAATTGTGGGTGCGGCAGAGTTCAATCGCATCAGTGCCGTTGGTGGCGGTCATGAGCTGGTAGCCTTTTCTTTCGAGAAAGATGATGTGCGCTTTGAGCATCTCTATTTCGTCGTCCACCCATAAGAGTCGTCCGTAGGTCATAGTCATTGCATTTTTCCGTTCGTTTTGCGAAGATAGGAAAAAACTCCGGTTCTGCTCCGCTTGCGGAGCGGTGAAGCTGCCGGCTTTTAGCAAACATTTGCCTTTGTGCCGTTTTCCGTGGCGGCAGGCCGGCCGTGGCGGGCGGTTTCCTTTCTTCGCCGCGGGGGCGTTGGCGGTCTGCGAAAAGTTTCCTAACTTTGTCCGGACATGACGTATTATGCCGACATATTGCTGCCGCTGGCTCTGCCCGGCGCCTTCACCTATCGCCTGCCGCCCGCGCTGTGCGGAAAGGCGGAGGCGGGTTGCCGTGTGCTGGTTTCGCTGGGCAAGCGCAAGTTCTACACGGGGATTGTGGTGCGTGTGCACACGCAGCCGCCTTCGCCCGAAGTGGAATTGAAGGATGTGCTCGAACTGGTGGACGAACGCCCATTGGTGCTGCCGCGTCAGCTGGATTTCTGGCGCTGGATTTGCCACTACTACATGTGCATGCCCGGCGAGGTGATGAAGGCGGCGCTGCCTTCGGGGCTGAAGCTGGAAAGTGTGACGACGGTGCTGCTCAACGCCGATTACGTGGACAGCGGCACACTGGGGCCGCGCGAGCAGCAGTTGCTGGAACTGCTTTCGCCCACGCAGGGCCGCAGCATTGAGGAACTGTCGCGGGCCGTCGGGGTGGCCAATCTGCTGCCCGTGGTGAAACGGCTCGTCGAGGCCGGGGCCGTTTGCGTGGAGGAGAAGCTGGCGCGCGCCTTCAAGCCGCGTACGGTGAAGCACGTGCGGCTGGCCGAAGCCTACCGCTCGGAAGAGCGGCTCAACGAACTGCTCGACCGTTTGCGGCGGACGCCCCAGCAGGAGCGTCTGCTATTGCGCTATCTCGACCTGTCGGGCTGGGCAGCCGCCCGGGCCGAGGGGGACAGCGGTGCACTTCGCGAGGTGGCGAAGCGGCAGCTGGCTTCCGACAATGGCGGCAGCGACTCGGCGCTGGCTTCGCTGCGGCGCAAGGGAGTGCTGGAACTTTATGATTACGAAGTGGGGCGTCTGCGGGTGCCCGCGGCCGTGGAGGTGCTGCCCGTGCGGCCGCTGAGTGCGGCGCAGCAGGCGGCGGCCGATGCCATAACGGCCCACTTCCGCGAGAAGGAGGTGTGTCTGCTCCACGGGGTGACTTCGAGCGGAAAGACGGAGATTTACATCCAGCTCATCCGCCGCGAACTGGAGGCCGGCCGCCAGGTGCTTTACCTGCTGCCCGAAATCGCGCTCACCACACAGATAACCACCCGCCTGGGCCGTGTCTTCGGCGACCGCATGGGGGTGTATCATTCCAAGTTTCCCGACGCCGAGCGCGTGGAACTCTGGCAGCGGCAACTCACCGACAAGGCCTTCCCGCTCATTCTGGGCGTGCGCTCGTCGCTCTTCCTGCCGTTCCGGCGGCTGGGGCTGGTTATTGTCGACGAAGAACATGAAACGAGCTACAAGCAGCAGGACCCGGCGCCGCGCTATCATGCCCGCGATGCCGCCATCGTGCTGGCGCGCCAATACGGGGCGAAGGTGCTGCTGGGCACGGCCACGCCGTCGCTCGAAACTTACTATAATGCCTGCCGGGCCGGCAAGTATGGCTACGTGAAGCTCACGGCGCGCTATGGCGACGTGCTGCTGCCCGAAGTGGTGGTGGAGGATGTGAAGGAGCTGCGCCGCAAAAAACTGATGAAGACGCCTTTCTCGCCGCGGCTCACCGAGGAGGTGCACCGGGCGCTGGCCGAGGGCGGGCAGGTGATTCTCTTCCACAACCGCCGCGGCTACGCACCGGTCATCGAGTGCCGCTCGTGCGGATGGACTCCCCATTGCGACTGTTGCGACGTGAGCCTGACGCTGCACCAGCGCATCAACAAGCTGGTGTGCCACTATTGCGGTGCCACCTACGACCTGCCGCAGCGCTGCCCCAAGTGTGGAGAAACGGAACTGCGCGACATCGGTTACGGCACGGAGAAGATTGAGGCCGCCGTTGAAGCCTGCTTCCCCGAGGCGAGGGTGGCGCGCATGGACCTCGACACCACGCGCTCGCGTTCGGCCTACGAGAAAATCATCGACGATTTCCAGCAGGGAGAGACCAACCTGCTCATCGGGACGCAGATGGTGACCAAAGGTCTCGACTTCGACCGGGTGCGCGTGGTGGGCATCCTCAATGCCGACCAAATGCTTTCCGTGCCCGACTTCCGTGCCTTCGAACGGGCCTATCAGCTCATGTCGCAGGTGGCGGGCAGAGCCGGGCGGCGTTCGCACCGCGGGCTGGTTGTCCTGCAGACGCGGCAGCCGGGGCTGCCTGTGGTGAAACAGGTGGTGGAGGGCGACTATGAAGGCATGTTCTGCCAGCAATGGGTGGAACGGGATATGTTCCGCTATCCGCCCGTGGTGCGCATCATCAACATTTACCTGAAGCACCGCGACGAGCGGATATGCGAGGCGGCGGCCTATGCCCTTGCGCAGATGCTCCGGCCGCACTTCGGCGACGGCCTCCTGGGCCCCGACCGGCCGGCAGTGGGGCGCGTGCAGCTGTTGTATATCCGTAAACTGATGCTGAAGGTGGCCCCCGAACTTCCGCCTGCCGGCGTGCGCCGCACATTGCTGGCGGCCCGCGCGGCCTTGCTGGCATTGCCGGACTATAAGGCGGTCAACCTCTTTTTCGATGTCGACCCGATGTAGCGGAGCGGAGATGCGGGACCTTTATTTTTATAATAAATTAACGGTGCCTCAGGTTTGAGGGCCGTCCCCGTTCAACGGACGGGGCGGGAGAAAAAACAAAAGTACGGTTGGAAAATCCGAAACTACTGAGCGAATTTTCCAGCCGTACTTTCGTTCGGGCCGGAAAAGGCCGAAAAAAAGCGGAACTGCCGGCCTTTGCCGCGTTCCGCCTCAGAGCTATTACAAAGATACAACGGATTTCTGCGAAATCCAAATTTGCATTAAGAATCTTTCACATTTCGTCGGTGTCTGCCGGCGCTGTGGCCGGTGCATCCTGCGTAGCCGCTTCCTGCCGCCGCGGACGGTTGGTGGTGAGTCCCTGCTGCACCAGATATTCAGTGGCTTGAAGCATGGGGAAGCAATAGTCCTTGAGCAGCACGTGCATGGGGAGAAAGTCGGAGGGGACGACTTTCCCGTTGCTCAGGCTGTAGCAGAATTCGCGGTCGGCATCGGGGTTGTAGACATAGAGATACTGGCTGTCGCGGGCGGCGACGGTTTTGTCGGCCGTGTAGAACATGCAGGGGCGCTTTTCTTCCAGGAGGTTGATGCCGAAGTTGTTCTGCACATAAGGCACGCGAAGCAGGCCCAGGAGGGTGGGGGCTACGTCCACCTGTCCGGCAAAGTCGTTGCGCTCCTCGGGAGCGATGCCTTTGCCGTAGATGAAGAACGGCACGTGGTTGTAGGATTCGGGCAGCTCGCAGTCGGCCTGTCCCAGCATCTTGCCGTGGTCGCCCAGGAAGACAAAGAGCGTGTTGTCAAACCAGGGTTCCCGGCTGACGGCATCCATGAAGCGGCCGATGGACCAGTCGGCATATTCCACCACCTGCCATTCCGGCTGGTCGGAGCGCGGCGTGAAGTAGTCGGGCACGACGTAGGGCGGATGGTTGGCAATGGTGAGCAGCGAGGCGAAGAAAGGCTTCCCGCTCTCAGCCGTTTTTCTCAGAACGGGCAGGGCGTATTCGAAAAGGAAGTCGTCCTGCACGCCGAAGTGGTTGGCAATCTTTTCCTTCGGATAGTTTTCCTGCGCATAGATTTCGTCGAAGCCGTTGCTGCGGAAGAAGGCGTTCATGTTGTCATACTGCGATTCGTGCGTCATGAAGAAGAGGGTGCGGTAGCCGTTGTCGCGGAGCACGGTGGGCAGTCCGGAATAGGACGGTATGGCCGAGCCCTTCATGGCGTTGCGCTTCATGATGGAAGGGAAGGAATAGAGCGTGGCGTAGAGGGCGTGGTTGGTGTGGGTGCCGGCCGAATAGAAATTGCTGAAGGCCATCGACTCGCGGTAGAGGCTGTCGAGATGCGGCGTGAGCTGCTGCGTGTTGCCGAAACGCTCCATGAGCAGGGCCGACATCGACTCCATGAACACCAGCACTACGTTCTGTCCTGTGGGCGGAGCGGCGGGCGTCACCTGCCGGGCGATGGGCGAAATGTCCTCGATGCCCTGGCGTTGCAGCAGTTGCTGTGTGGCCGTTACGGCTTCCTGCGGGTTCATGAGGTGGAGGGTGCGGTTTTCCGGTCGGAAGTCGTCGAGCGTACTCGTCAGGAGACAGAACATGGGGTTGACGCCGAGCTGGTTCAGAATGGGGTTGCCGCAGAAGTAGGCGGCGCTTACCTTGATGGGGTTGTAGCCCGTGCGGCCGCGGATGCCGAAGAGGCAAAGGCCGATGAGCGGCAGGCCCACCGCCAGCACGGGAGTCCAGCTTTTCCACACTCGCCACCCGGTGCGGATGCGCGGGCGGCTGAGCCAGCATTCCCAAAAGCGGCTGTAGCGGTTGACGAGAAAGGCGAAGAGGGCGGTAGCCGCCACGAAATAGAAGATGTAGAGATAATAGGACGCCTCGCCGAACATCATGCCCAGGGCTGTTCCGCCTTCATCGGTCCAGTTCCAGATGGAGGAATTGAGGATTTTCGTGAAGTAGGCGAAATAGGGGATATTGGCGGCCGTGGCCATGAACACCAGGGCATAGGTGATGCTGAAAAAGAGGGTGAAGAAGCGGAAGAGCGGCCGGCGGTAATAGTGGGCCACTCCGGCAATGGTCATGACAACCAGCGGCACCAGGAGCAGATAGCAGCCGATGACGTTGTCGAACCACAGTCCGCGCACAAAAGCCGTCAGGTAGCTGCCCACGTCGCCGCGCACATCGGGAGTGAGCTGGTTTTCTACGGCAAAGAGGAACAGCAGGCGGAAAAAGGTCATCAACAGCAGTGCCGTCAGGTGTATACTGAGCAGATAAGCAATTCCTTTCAGATATTTTTTCAGATTCGCAGACATAGTGGTAGTATTTTTTTGTGGGGAGAGGCGGGAAACGGCAGGGAACGCTGTCCGACGGCATTCCTGCTGTGCCGGAATAAACGGACAACTACCTTTTCCATTCGCAAAAGTAGTTTTTTTTACAGCAAATCAGCCAGTCCTGCCGCAAGAATCGGGAAATGCCCGCCCGGAGAACGGGATTCTGTAAAGCCGGGCAGTCAGAATGAGGGTTTTGTGCCGGGCTGAACGTGCGGACGGGGGCATGGGGCTGGCGCGGCGGGCATGCGCGGCGGGAACGGGGGCCGGTAACCGAAACTTTTGATTTCGCTTGGCGCTTTTCCCGTCATGTGCTAACTTTGTATGCGTTATGATAGAACTGCACGGAATCAAAAAATCGTTCGGTTCGCTTGAGGTGCTCAAGGGAATCGACCTCTCCATACGGAAGGAGGAAGTGGTGAGCATCGTCGGGCCGAGCGGTGCCGGAAAAACCACGTTGCTCCAGGTGATGGGCACGCTCTACAAGCCCGATGCCGGCAGCCTGAACATTGCCGGCACCGATGTGCTGAAACTGGGACGCGCCGCGCTGGCCCGCTTCAGGGCCGAACACCTGGGCTTCATCTTCCAGTTTCACCAGTTGCTGCCCGAATTTACGGCCATTGAGAACATCATGATTCCCGGCTACATCCTGCGACGCCCGGAACGTGAGGTGAAGGAACGGGCCGAGGAACTGCTGCGCTTCATGGGCCTGCTCGACCGCGCCGGTCACAAGCCGGCGGAACTCTCCGGCGGCGAAAAGCAGCGCGTGGCCGTGGCGCGGGCACTGATGAACCACCCCGACGTGGTGCTGGCCGACGAACCGTCGGGCAGTCTTGACTCGCAGAACAAGCGCGAACTGCACCAGCTCTTCTTCGACCTGCGCGACCGCTTCGGCCAGACTTTCGTCATCGTTACGCACGATGAGGAACTGGCGCGCATTACCGACCGTAACATTCACATCGTTGACGGCATTGTGAACGGAGAAGCCGGTGCGGCTAGCGGCGGAAACGGCGCCAGTGACGGCGATGAAACTGCCGGCGCAGCGGCAACCGCAGCGGCAGCTGACGACTCTCAAACGATAAATCTTTCTGCCATATGATTAGATTAGGAGACTGGAATGAATTGAAAGTGACCCGCTTCAGCGATCACGGCGCGTATCTTGACGGGGGCAGCGTGGGGGAAATCCTCATGCCCAATGCTTATGTGCAGCAGGATTTGCAGGTAGGCGATGTGGTCAAGGTGTTCGTCTATCTTGACCAGGCCGAGCGGCTGGTGGGAACAACGGAGCAACCGCTGGCCCGGGTGGGCGACTTTGCCTATCTGCGCGTGGCATGGGTCAACGAATACGGGGCGTTTCTGCACTGGGGTCTGATGAAGGACCTTTTTGTGCCTTTCCGCGAGCAGAAAATGCGGATGGAGAAGGACCGTTCCTATATTGTTTACGTATATATCGACCCCGAAAGCCGGCGCATCGTGGGCTCGGCAAAGGTGGAAAAATGGCTGGAGGAGGCCCGCAAGAAGGACTATTACCGCGGACGGGCCGTCGACCTCCTGGTGCAGCAGAAGACTGACCTCGGATTCAAGGTCATCGTGGACAACGCGCACAGCGGACTGCTCTACGACAACCAGCTCTACAGCGAGTTGCACACGGGCGACCGCCTGCAGGGTGTGGTGGTCAACGTGCGCCCCGACGGCAAGCTCGACGTTTCGGCCCAGTCGATTGGCAAAAGCCGTTTCCGCGACTTTGCCGAAGTGCTCGCCGAGGAGTTGGAACAGGCGGGCGGACAGTTGCCTTTCACGGACAAGAGCGCATCGGAAGAGATAGCCGCCCGTTTCGGCGTCAGCAAGAAAACATTCAAGCAGGCCGTGGGGACGCTCTACAAGGCCCGGCGCATTGTGCTGACGGACGAGGGTATCTGCTTGAACCGTTCCGGCAGCCTGCAGGCCGCCGAAGCGAAGGACCGCGTGTTCCGAAACAGAAGAAAATAAGCGGACATTGCCGTGCAAGGTGGTGCGGCGGGTCTGCGGAAGAATACGGCAAAGGCCGGAACTCTCTTGACAATGAGTTCCGGCCTTTGCCGTAGTTTTTTTGGCGCTTTTGCCGTCACCGTTTCGGGTGCAGGCCGTTGGTTCAGAACAGGCGCAACTGTCCGTCGCCGCTTTCGTCGCTGTCTTCTTCCGCGCTGTCGCCGTCTTCGCCGTCCTCCTGTGGTTCGGGGAAGCGCAACGGTTCCAGTTCCTCGATTTTGTCGATGGCACAAGTGGTGATGCGTTTTCCCTTGGCCTTGTAGCTCTTCACTCCAATGAATGATTCGGCATCGAGTTCCAGCGGTTCGCGGAAGGCATCGCTGCCGCCATAGGTGACGAGCAGACGCGGATATATTGCGTCGGTCAGGAGAATGAACTCCGACTTCGGATTCTCGCTCATGAAGTTCAGGCGGCGGGTGCCCGAGGTGCGTTCGAGCGTGAAGCGCTTGAGGTAGGGGAATCCTTGCTGGTCGGCATCGAAGAGCGCGAGCGTCCAGACTTTGTTCTCGTCGAACTTCTCGATGCGGAGCAGGTCGGGTTCGTAATGATTGTTCAGGTCGAAGTTGGTGGTGTAGAAATCACCGTTGCGGAGGATGACCAGAATGCTGTCGCCGGAGTGGAATTCGCCCAGATACTGGCCGCGCTCGTCGTAGTTGAGGCGTGCCACGTCGTGGTCGAACCACACTTTTCGCCCGCCCAGCGTGGAACCGCCGTGGGCTTTCAGCACAATCTTGTGGACGTCGAGCTTGGTGAGCAGATTGCCCCGGCTCTGCCGCCCTTTCACGAGTATTTCGCCGAAGTCCTTTTCGAAGAAAATGCGGCGCAGGCGGGGATTGGGCTTGAGCGTCACCTTGATAATCTCGGCCTCTCCGTTGGGGTTGGCGGTGAAGTAGTGGATGCGGCTGCCCGGCTCGCCGGTGGTCAGGTCATACTCGCGGTCGTGCGTGATGGCCGTGACGTTGAAACGCTTGATGAAGAAGGCACCGGCTTTGCCGTCCCGATAGACAACGTTGTAGATGGTGCGCTTGTCGTTCTTCTTGAAGATGGCGATGTGGATGATTTCCGCCTTTTTCTTTTCCTTTTTGGAACGTTCCGTTTCACCGACAAAGACTTTTTCCTGTACGCGGGTGATTTTGTAGGTACCGTCGCGATAGAAAATGATGACGTCGTCGATGGGCGAACAGTTTTCCACAAATTCGTCCTTCTTGAGGCTGGTGCCGATGAAGCCGTCGGCGCGGTTGATGTAGAGCTTTTCGTTGGCCTCGATGACTTTGGTGGCCTCGATGGTGTCGAACGAGCGGATTTCGGTACGTCGCGGGTGTTCGGCGGCGTATTTGTCGCGGATGAGGCGGAACCAGTTGGCGGTCACCTCCACCATGTTGGCCAGGTCGCGGTCGATGCGGTCGATTTCTTCCTTCATCCGGGCGATGAGTTCGTCGGCCTTGTCTTTGTTGAACTTGAGGATGCGGGCCATTTTGATTTCCATGAGCCGCAGGATGTCGTCCTTGGTTACCTCGCGGATGAATTGCGGATAGAAGGGCGTCAGGCGTTCGTCGATGTGGGCGCACGCGGCATCCATGTCGCTGGCGTTTTCAAACTGGCGGTCCTTATAGATGCGCTCTTCGATGAAGATTTTTTCGAGTGAGGCGAAGTGAAGCCCTTCGGTAAGTTCGTCGCGGCGGATGAGCAGTTCCCGGCGCAGGAGTTCCTGGGTGTTGTCGACCGAACGGCGGAGTACTTCGCTGACGGAAAGGAACTTGGGCTTTTTATTGTCGATGACGCAGCAGTTGGGCGAGATGGACACTTCACAGTCGGTAAAGGCGTAGAGCGCATCGATGGCCTTGTCGGAACTGGTGCCCGGAGTGAGATGGATGATGATTTCCACGTTGGCCGCCGTCATGTTTTCCACTTTCCGGATTTTGATTTTCCCTTTCTCGTTGGCCTTGATGATGCTGTCGACGAGGGTCATGACATTCTTGCCATAGGGAATCTCGGTGATGACGAGGGTCTTGCTGTCCAGTTTCTGGATTTTGGCACGCACCTTGACGGTGCCGCCGCGCATGCCGTCGTTGTAGCGCGACACGTCGATGGAGCCGCCGGTCTGGAAGTCGGGATAGAGGCGGAAGTCCTCACCGTGGAGATAGTGGATGGCGGCATCGCAGAGTTCTCCGAAATTATGCGGAAGAATCTTGGCGGAAAGGCCGACGGCAATACCTTCGGCGCCCTGTGCCAGCAGCAGCGGGAACTTGACGGGCAGCGACACGGGTTCGCGGTTGCGGCCGTCGTAGGAGAGTTTCCATTCTGTGGTTTTCGGGTTGAAGAGGGTGTCGAGCGCAAACTTGGAGAGGCGTGCCTCGATGTATCGCGGTGCGGCGGCGGATGCGCCGGTGAGAATGTTTCCCCAGTTTCCCTGGCAGTCGATGAGCAGGTCCTTCTGTCCCATCTGCACGAGGGCGTCGCCGATGGAGGCATCGCCGTGCGGGTGGAACTGCATGGTGTGTCCCACGATGTTGGCCACTTTGTTGTAGCGGCCGTCGTCCAGGCGCTTCATGGAGTGGAGGATGCGTCGCTGCACGGGCTTGAGTCCGTCGCCCAGGTGGGGGACGGCGCGTTCGAGTATGACGTAGGAAGCGTAGTCGAGAAACCAGTTCTGATACATACCCGTGAGCTGATGCTTGACGTTTTCGTCGCTCATGTCGGAGGGACGGTAGGAGGAATGGGCTTCAGTCGAGTCGTCTTCCTGCTCTTCGTCGTTGCCGTCGCCGTCGGCGGCGCGGTCCTCGTCGTTTTCCTGCGGTTTGCTGCTGTCGGTGTCGGACGGTTGTGCAGACGGGTCCGTTCCGTCGGTGTTCCGTTTTTTCAGTATGTCTTCTTTGTCTTTGGTTTCGTCGATCATGGTGGTATGCGCAAAAAATGGGTTTGGGGGATTCCGCCGGGTTTCGTGCCGGACGGCCTTTGCGGCCGTTGGCCGGATTTCCCGCAGCGGTGGCGGGGAAACGGGCGGTTGCTATCTCCTACAAAAATACAAAAAAAGCCGGACAACTTTGCGTTGCCGGCTTGAAAAGTTTGGTCCGTCCGGGGCCGTGTACTGTCGGACAGCCCCGATGGGAGAGACGGATTATTTCCGGGAGAAGGCGCGTTTGATTTCTCCGCCAATCAGCACGAGGCTGGTGACGCCGATGATGAGAAGCCAGTCGGTGAAGCAGAGCGGTGTGACGCTGAACATGGGGCCGCCGATGCTCACGATGAGCACCTGTCCGCCGAGGATGATGCCCATCACGGAGAGGAAGCCCTTGCTCTCGGACATCTGCCGGAAGGCGGAATGGCCGGTATAGAACGACTTGGCATTGAACATATTCCAGTATTGCAGCATGACGAAGAAGGTGAAGAACACGCTCTTCTGATAAAGGGTCAGTTCGTGTGGCGTGTCACTCCAGGCGAACTGCAGGAGCGATTCGCTGCCGGCGGGGCCGAAAGTGCTGTGCTGGAAGACAACGACGAGGGCCGTCAGCAGCGCGGTGAAGAGCACGCCCATACCGATGATGCCGAACCACATGTCGCGGGTGACGATGAAATCCTCGCGGCGGCGCGGCTGCTGCTTCATGACGTCCATGGTGGGCGGGAGCGAGGCCAGTGCCATGGCGGCGAACGTGTCCATGATGAGGTTGACCCATAGCATCTGGGTGACGGTGAGCGGCGACTCGGTGCCCAGGAAGGCGCCGATGAGGACGATGAGGCAGGCCGCTACGTTGATGGTCATCTGGAAGAGGATGAAGCGCTGGATGTTGCGATAGAGCGAACGGCCCCACATGACGGCGCGCGTGATGCTGGAGAAGGAGTTGTCCATGATGGTGATGTCGCTCGCCTCCTTGGCCACAGAGGTGCCGTCGCCCATGGAGAGGCCCACGTGGGCAGCCTTGAGCGCAGGGGCGTCGTTGGTGCCGTCGCCGGTGACGGCCACCACCTGTCCGTGTTCGCGCTGGAGGGTTTCGACCAGGCGCTTCTTGTCGAGCGGGCGGGCACGCGAGATGATTTTGAGGTCCATGATGCGTTCCTTGAGCTCTTCATCGCTGAGGGCGGCAAATTCGGGACCGGTAATCTGGTTGCGGTCGCCGTCGCCTTCCTGCCAGAGTCCGATTTGACGTCCGATTTCGCGGGCAGTGCCCGGTGTGTCGCCGGTCACAATCTTGATGCTGATGCCGGCTTCCATGCAGGCACGTACGGCGTCGGGCACTTCCTTGCGCACGGGGTCGGCAATGGCGACGATGCCCAGGAAGGTGAGCCGCTGGGCCAGGACGCGGCTTTCGTCGAGGGTGGCATCCCCCTCGTCGAGTATCTGGCAGGCAAATCCGAGGGTGCGCATGGCCTGGTTCTGGTAGGCCAGCAACTGGCTGTCGAGGGCCTCACGGCTTACGTCGCCCACGGTGCTGTGGCAGAGGGAGAACACGATTTCGGGGGCGCCCTTCAGGTAGAGGATGCGCTTGCCCGGCAGTGCGGCCGAACGCACGACGGTGGCCATGTATTTTCTTTCGGTCGAGAAGGTGAGCTGTTCCGTCACTTCGGCAGCTTCGCGCAGGGCAGCATAGTCGCGCTGCTGGTCGTGCAGCCAGAGCAGGAGGGCGCCTTCGGTGGGGTTGCCCATGACTTTCAGCGTTCCGGGCTGCGTGCCGTCGCTCTCGTTCTTGAGGAAGGCGGTGGAGTTGACGGCAATGCCTTCGGCGATGAGTGACGACATTTCGTCGTTGCCGAGAGTTTGTCCGGCGAGGCCGAAGAACTGCGTCTCGTGAACGCGCATCTGGTTTTGCGTCAGTGTTCCGGTTTTGTCGGTGCAGATGACGGTGGTGGCGCCCATCGTTTCGCAGGCGTGCATTTTGCGCACCAGGTTGTTGGTTTTCAGCATGCGGCGCATGCTCAGCGCGAGCGAGAGGGTGACGCTCATGGGCAGACCTTCGGGGACGGCCACCACGATGAGTGTGACGGCTATCATGACGGTTTGCAGGAAATAGGCCATGAAGTCAATCCACAGGAAGTCGGCATTGCCGTGGAAATAGGTCAGGGTGCGGCCCAGCAGGATGAGACCGGCCAGCACGTAGCTGACGATGGAGATGACACGGCCCAGTCCGTCGAGCTGATGGTTGAGCGGAGTCTTGACGGAGTTGTCGATTTGGGCTGCGGTGAACACTTTTCCGTTTTCGGTAGCATCGCCCACGGCCGTGATGTGCAGCAGTCCGTGTCCGTCCACCACGGTGGTTCCGCGCAGGGCATGATTGGTGGGATAGGTTGCGTCGGGGTCGAAGTCCTCGGGCCGTACGGACTTTTTGACTACGGGCTCGCCGGTGAGGGTCGATTCATTGACTTGCAGCGAAACGGCTTCCAGCAGTTCGCCGTCGGCCGGGATTTCGGCACCGGTATTGAGCACGACCAGGTCGCCCACCACGACGTCCTTCTTGGGCACTTCGCCCACTTCGCCGTCGCGGATGACCTGAACGGGGTCGTCATCGTTCATCTGGTTGAGAAGGTCGAAGGCGCGGTTGGCTTTCACCTCAAACCAGAAGCCGATGCCGGTGGCCAGCAGTATGGCCACAAAGATGCCGAGCGGTTCGAAGAATACGCTGATGTCGCCGGCCTTTTCTCCGTCATGAAAATATTCGAAGCAGGCGATGCCGACGGAGGCCAGCAGGGCGATGAGAAGGATGCGGATGATGGGGTCCTCGAATTTTTCGAGAAACTGTTTCCACAGCGGCTCCTTGGCCGGTGGAGTCAGCAGGTTGGCGCCGTGTTGCTTGCGGCTGGCGAGCACCTGCTCTTGGGTGAGTCCCTGGTGGTGTTGATGTTCTTTACTCATATGAAAATGATGGATGAAATTTTTATGCAGTTGGGGCGGACTGCCGGCTGTGCGGCAACCGCATGCGGCGCCCTGGGGCGTAAGCGATGCAAATTTAGGTAAAAGAGTGTATTGGCACAAAAGTTCTTCTCGATTTTTCGGTAGTTGTACTCCCTTTCTCGCCCTGTTTTTCAGCCGTCTGCCGATGAAGGTAGCGAAAGGGGATTTTTCTCGACCGGCGGGGATTGGAGCATGGGCGCGGAACGGCATGACAGCATTGAGGGGAATAAGAAATCGTGTTGTCAACCTTACTCGTTGTTCGCGCTGAACCGGTCAACCCTTTTCAGTATACCACAAGTTCCAGCGAGCCGGGAAGGGGGCGGAAAAACACTCAGTACTTTAGAAAATTCTATCAGTACTTTAGAAAAAACTGTCGGTACTTTAGTTTTTTCTGTCAGTACGTTTGTTGTAGCCGCGTGTGGGGCACGTGCGATGCGGGCGCCAACCGGCGGCAGGCGGCGGCCGGAAGGCCGCGGGGAGGGCCGGAGTTTTGCTGCGGGGCGGCAGGTCGTGAATTTGGGGAGGTGATTGTGCAGAAAAGCGAAAGCCCGGGCGTGTCGTTGCTGACGCGTCCGGGCCTTCGGTGGTTGTTGCCCGCTGGGGCGGAGTTTCATTTCAGTTCGTGCTGCCGCTTGGTGTAAATCCACTGGGCATACGATTCCGCGTAGAGAATGTCGAGATACTTGCGGTAGGCGTCTTTGTTGAGCCGTTTGATGGAATCGGTGAGCGCCTTTCGCCCTTCCTGTTCGTTGCGGCGGATTTCCTGCTGCTGTTCCTGCATGTGGTGGCGGCATTCATCCAGTTCCTGCAATGTTTGGGCATTTTCGTATTCTTCGGCGGTATCTTCGTAGAGTGAAATCATCTTGTCGGCATAGCTGTCGGAACCGGAGCAGCCGGCAAGGAGTGCGGCAAGGCACAGGGTGACAAATATTTTCTTCATATAGGGTTGACAAAAATAAGGGGGCGGATGCGGCGGACCGTTATCCTACGCTGCCTTCGAGCGACACGCTGAGCAGCTTTTGCGCCTCAACGGCAAATTCCATGGGAAGCTTGTTGATGACATCCTTGGCATATCCGTTGACAATCAGGTCGACTGCCGCCTCGGTGAGAATGCCCCGCTGGTTGCAATAGAAAAGCTGGTCCTCGGAAATCTTGGATGTGGTGGCCTCATGCTCGACGATGGCGTTGTTGTTGTGCACGTCGATGTAAGGATAGGTGTGGGCACCGCAGGACGAACCGAGCAGCAGCGAATCGCACGACGAATAGTTGCGCGCACCTTCGGCCTTGCTGCCCACCTTGACCAGGCCGCGGTAGGAGTTCTGGCTGTGTCCGGCCGATATGCCCTTGGAAATGATGGTGGAGCGCGTGTTCTTGCCGATGTGTATCATCTTTGTGCCGGTGTCGGCCTCCTGATGGTTGTTGGTGACGGCCACACTGTAGAACTCAGCCTGCGAACCGTCGCCGGAGAGTATGCACGAGGGATATTTCCAGGTGATGGCGCTTCCGGTTTCCACCTGTGTCCAGGAAAGCTTGGAGTTGGCGCCGCGCAGGTGTCCGCGCTTGGTCACCAGATTGTATACGCCGCCGCGGCCTTCGGCATCGCCGGGATACCAGTTCTGTACGGTGGAATATTTCACCTCGGCCTCCTTGTTGACGATAATCTCGACGATGGCGGCGTGCAGCTGGTTCTCGTCGCGCATCGGTGCGGTGCAGCCTTCCAGATAGGACACGTAGCCGCCTTCATCGCACACGATGAGCGTGCGCTCAAACTGGCCTGTGTTGCGCGCGTTGATGCGGAAATAGGTGGAGAGCTCCATGGGGCAGCGGACGCCCTTGGGGATGTAGACAAAGGAGCCGTCGGAAAATACGGCCGAATTGAGTGCGGCAAAGTAGTTGTCGCGATAGGGCACGACGGTGCCGAGATATTTGCGGACAAGTTCGGGATTTTCGCGTACGGCTTCGCTGAAGGAGCTGAAGATGATACCTTTTTCCTGTAGCTTCTCCTTGAAGGTGGTCTTCACGGATACGGAGTCCATAACGGCATCGACGGCCACACCGGCCAGCGCCATGCGCTCTTCGAGGGGGATGCCGAGCTTGTCGAAGGTCTTCATCAGTTCGGGGTCGATTTCCTTCTTGCCTTCCTCCTTGCTTTTCTTGGTGGGGTCGGCGTAGTAGGAAATGGCCTGGTAGTCGATGGCGGGCAGGTTGACATGCGCCCAGTCGGGTTGCTCCAAGGTGAGCCAGTGACGGTAGGCCTTCAGGCGGAATTCCAGCAGCCACTCGGGTTCTTCCTTTTTGCTGGAAATCTGCCGGATGATGTCTTCATTGATGCCGCATTCAAGAATTTCCGTATGGATGTCGGTGGTGAAGCCGTATTCATATTTCTTGTCGGCTATCTCACGGACAAGCTGGTTTTTTGCCGTTTCCGGAACTTTGTTGGTTTCGTCGGTCATGGTTTTCGTGTAAAAAACGTGCCGGAGCACAGGTTACTGGGCTGATTCGGTGTTGTTCTCCTTGTGCGGCACCTTAATCCAGATGGTGTCGCTGAGTTCGCCTTCATAGAGTTTCTCTCCCATGTCATGCAGTTCGTCGTGTACGAAAGGCATGAGGCTGCATACGGGCTCGAGCAGGTGGGAGTCTTTGGCCTTCTGCTCGGACAGGATGTTGAGCTTGAGCATCATGTTGAGCACGCAGCTGAGCAGAATGGCAAACTTACCGACGCTGAAGAGCATGCCGAGAATATTGTTGGGGGTGTTCAGACTCAGTCCCTTCAGTGCGGCGGTTAGCATGTTGGCCACCATTCCGAGCATCAAGGGGATAATAATCCAGAGCAGGAGAAAGGCCACAATGTTGAGCACCATATTGGTTTCGGTTCCGGTAATGGCGAAGATGGTGTCGGAGAAGTAGTAGTAGAGTACTGCTGCCAGCACCAGTCCGAGGATGACACCGATAGTGGAGAATACTTCCTTGATGAATCCGTTGCGCCAGCCGCTGAAAATGGCCCAGAGCAGGAGGGCGCAGATGAACAGGTCGAGATACATACTTTTGTATTAGTGACTAAAGAACAGAATGTGCGAACCGGCCTGCTGCAGCCGTTGCCATGGTGAGCCGCCGGGAAGCGGTTGCCACGGCCCGGGCGGGGCTGGTTCGCACATCTGTCGTAATTAAAGTTTTTGCTTGACTTCGATTTCCTGGAAGGTTTCGATGATGTCGCCTTCCTTCATGTCGTTACAGTTTTGCAGACTGATACCGCACTCAAAGTTGGTGCTGACTTCCTTGACGTCGTCCTTGAAGCGCTTGAGGGCGTTGATTTCACCGGTGAAGACCACAATGCCGTCGCGGATGAGGCGGGCCTTGTCGGAACGCTTCACTTTGCCGTCCATTACGTAGGCACCGGCCACGAAGCCCACCTTCGAAATGTGGTAGACCTGACGCACCTCGATGGTGGCGGTGATTTCTTCCTTCAGAACAGGTTCGAGCATACCCTCCATTGCTTCCTTCACTTCCTCGATGGCATCATAGATGATGGAGTACTGACGGATTTCCACGCCTTCCTTTTCAGCCAGTTTGCGTGCCGGCTGGCTGGGACGCACCTGGAAGCCGACAATGACGGCTTGTGAGGCGGCTGCAAGGGTGACATCGTTTTCCGAAATCTGGCCGACGCCCTTGTGGATGACGTTGACGGCGATGGTTTCGGTGGAGAGCTTGATGAAGGAGTCGGAGAGAGCCTCGACAGAGCCGTCCACGTCGCCCTTGACAATGATATTGAGTTCCTTGAACGAACCGAGCTTGATGCGGCGGCCCACTTCGTCGAGGGTCAGCATCTTGTGGGTGCGGAGGTCCTGCTCACGCTGCAACTGCTGGCGCTTGTTGCAGATTTCGCGGGCTTCCTGCTCGGTTTCCATTACGTGGAACTGGTCGCCGGCCTGCGGCGCGCCGTTGAAACCGAGGAGTGTGGCGGCCTGTGACGGTCCTACCTCCTGCACACGCTGGTTACGTTCGTTGAAGAGAGCTTTCACACGGCCGTAGTTGGTGCCGGCCAGCACAACGTCGCCCTGTCGGAGCGTACCGTTGGAAACCAGTACGGTGGCCACGTAACCACGTCCCTTGTCGAGCGAAGACTCGATGATGGTACCGGTAGCCTTGCGGTTGGGGTTCGCTTTGAGTTCGAGCATGTCAGCCTCAAGCAGCACCTTTTCCAACAGATCGGCCACACCGGTTCCCTTCTTTGCCGAGATGTCCTGGCTCTGGTATTTTCCGCCCCATTCTTCCACCAGGAAGTTCATGGCAGCCAGTCCTTCCTTGATTTTGTCGGGGTTGGCAGTGGGTTTGTCAACCTTGTTGATGGCGAATACGATGGGCACGTTGGCGGCAACTGCGTGGTTGATGGCTTCCTTGGTTTGCGGCATGATGTTGTCATCGGCTGCGATGATGATGATGGCAATGTCGGTAACCTGAGCACCGCGGGCACGCATGGCGGTAAAGGCTTCGTGACCCGGAGTGTCGAGGAAGGTGATGTGACGGCCGCTTTCCAGCGTTACGTTGTAGGCACCGATGTGCTGGGTGATACCGCCGGCCTCACCTGCAATCACGTTGGCTTTGCGGATGTAGTCGAGAAGCGAAGTCTTACCGTGGTCAACGTGACCCATGACGGTTACGATTGGCGCGCGGGGCTGCAAATCTTCTTCGTTGTCCTCTTCTTCGGCGATGGCTTCCTGAACGTCAGCACTGATAAACTCGGTCTTGAATCCGAATTCATCGGTTACGAGATCGATGGTGCTGGCGTCGAGTCGCTGGTTGATGCTGACCATGATGCCGATGCTCATGCAAGTGGCGATTACCTGCGTAACGGGCACATCCATCATGGTGGCCAGTTCGTTGGCCGTTACGAATTCTGTCAGCTTGAGGATTTTGCTTTCTGCCTTCTCCTCCAGCATCTGTTCTTCGTGCTGTGCGCGAATCATTTCACGCTTTTCCTTACGGTATTTGGCGCCCTTTGAGCCCTTTTGCTTGTTGGTAAGGCGTGCCAGGGTTTCTTTTACCTGCTTGGCTACGTCTTCTTCCGAAATTTCAGGTTTCAGCACGGGAGCGGGCTTGCGGTTGCGTTCCTTGTTGTTGCGCTTCCCGTTGTTGGCGTTGTTGCCGCCCTGCTGTCCGCCTCCGTTGTTGCCCTGCCGGTTACGGTCTTTTCCGCCGTTGCCCTGCTGGTTGGCGGCAGCGTTGACGTCGACGCGTTCTTTCCCGATGCGGTTGCGTTTTTTCTTCTCCCCGCCGTTGGCTAGGCCGGTGTTCTGACGATTTTTTTCTTCACGTTCCTTGCGGCGCTCTTCTTTCGTCTTCTTCTTGGGCCGGGTGGTTTGATTGATGGCCGAAAGGTCGATGGTGCCCAATACCTTGGGCGCCGTGATTTCGGTTTTTGCGTGCAGTTTGAACACACCGTTGTTTTCTTCTCCGATTGCGGCGGCACGTTCCTCTACACTGGGCCTCGTCTGTGCCTTTTTCTCGTTGGAGGCAGGTGCCTGAGGTGTGGACGGACTCGTAGTGCTTGACGGGGTGGAAGCAGTTGCTTCGGCTTTTACCTCGGGAGTGCTGGCCGGTTCCTGTTGTGGCTTTTCGGGCATCTCTACAGAAGCACTGGCCGGAGAATCGGTGGATGTCTGTGCCTTTTCTGCAACGTTGGCTGCAGCCGGAGTTACCGGTGTCGTGTCATTCTGTGCCGGTGCCTGCTGCTTGGCCGGTTGTGCTTCGCTGGTGGCCGGTGTTTTAGTTTCGGCTTCTGCGATTTGTGCTGCCGGTGCAGCGGTTTCCTCAGTCTCGTTGGCAACATGAGATGTTGCCGGAGTTGTGGCTGTGGGAGTTCCGGGTTTTGCATTCAGGTCGATACTGCCTTTGATGACAATCTGGGGCCTCATATCCTTGGGCACGCGGGTCTCAATGACTTCGGCGGGTGCTGTTTCTTTCTGTACTTTTTTCTTTTGGCGGCTTTGCAACATTTTTTCCGCCTCGTTGCGCAGTACTTTGTCGGCGCCGAATTCCTTGCGGAGCAGTTCATACTGCTCGTCACTGATTTTCTCGCTGGGCGAAGCGTTGATGGTAAATCCTTTCTTTCCCAGGAAGTCGACTACAGTTTGAAGACCGACATTGAATTCTTTAATGACTTTATTTAATCTGATACTCATTCTTTTTGTTTAAGCTATAACGTTAGTAGTTAACAGTGAATAGTTTGGCGGAGCCAACTGTTCGCCATTAACTATCCAGTCCGCACACGTGGCGGGGCTTATGCTTCATCTTCAAATTCGGAGCGGAGGATGCGGAGCACTTCGTCAACGGTGTCTTCCTCCAGGTCGGCTTTTTCAATGAGCATTTCGCGGGGGGCGTTGAGTACATCCTTGGCCGTGTCAAGCCCGATGGCCTTGATGGCATCGATTACCCACTGGTCGATTTCATCATTGAATTCGTCGAGATAGATGTCCTCTGTCTGTTCTCCGCCTTCAACCTCGCGGAATACGTCGATGGTGTATCCTGTCAGCATGGAAGCGAGCTTGATGTTCATACCGCCTTTACCGATGGCAAGCGATACTTCTTCCGGACGGAGGTAGACTTCAGCCTTGTGCTCTTCGGGGTTGAGCGTAATGCTCGAAACCTGGGCGGGGCTGAGTGCGCGCTGGATAAAGAGCTTTTCGTTGCTGGTGAAGTTGATTACATCGATGTTTTCGTTGTTCAGTTCGCGCACGATGCCGTGGATACGGTTTCCTTTCACGCCCACGCAGGCTCCCACCGGGTCGATGCGTTCGTCGTAGCTTTCGACGGCAATCTTGGCACGTTCGCCGGGGATGCGCGCGATGCGGCGCAGACTGATGAGGCCGTCGGCAATTTCGGGAATTTCCGTTTCGAGCAGACGGCGGAGGAATTCGGGAGAGGTTCGGCTCAGATAGATTTTGGGATTGCCGTTGGTGTTGTCCACGCGGTCGATGACGGCGCGCACGGTGTCGCCCTTATGGAAGAAGTCGCGGGGAATCTGTTGTGACTTGGGTAGCAGCAGTTCGTTGTTCTCGCTGTCTACCAGAAGCGTTTCGTTCTTCCATGTCTGATAGACTTCGGCTGCGATGATTTCGCCTACGCGGTCTTTATATTTATTGTAAAGAGAATCGTGCTCCAGTTCCAGAATCTTGCTGGCAAGTGTCTGGCGCAGCGTGAGGATGGCGCGGCGGCCGAATTTGGCGAAATCGATGGTTTCGCTCACTTCCTCGCCGATTTCGTAGTCGGGGTCGATTTTCTGTGCTTCTGAAAGGGGAATCTGCTTGTTTTCGCATACGACTTCATCGTCGGCCACAACTTCGCGGTTGCGGTAGATTTCGAAGTCGCCCTTGTCGGGGTTGACGATGACATCAAAGTTTTCGTCGGAACCGAAAAGCTTGGCGATTACGCTGCGGAAACTTTCTTCGAGCACGCCCACCATGGTGGTGCGGTCGATGTTTTTGGTTTCTTTGAAGTCTGAGAAGGTGTCGATGAGGCTTAGCGTCTCGTTCTGTTTCTTGGCCATAGTGGTATGGGTTACGGCCCTGTCCGTATTTCTTCCGTTGGGTCCGCAGCTGTTGTCTGCCTGACGGATGTCTGCGACGGGAAGTCGGTAAGCAGGACTTTATGTGAGATATTTTTATAGTTTCTTGTTCCTGAATAATGCAGTTGAAGAAGGCCTGGTGGCTTTCAGCCTTTACATTCTGGCGGTTTTCTGCCAGAATGTGATTATCAGCCTGTGATTATTTGAAGTCAATCAGATATTTTGTCCATTTCACCTCGTCGTAGGCGAAGGTCAGGTCGCGGTCAACGAGTTTCGGCCTTTTGGCTCCTTCTTCTTTTACTTTTTCACGGATGGTCAGGGTGAAATGTTCGGGGGTGGCTTCTTTCAGTACGCCGGTCAGCTTGCGTCCTTCGCCGGTGAGCACTTCTACGTTTTCGCCTACATGGTTGACGTACTGCTGCAGCACTTTGAACGGCTGTCCGATGCCGGCGCTGCCCACTTCCAGCTCGAAGTCTTCTGCGTCGCGGTCCAGCCGGCTTTCGATGAAGCGGCTCAATTCCACACAGTCCTCAATCCAGACCCCTTCCTTATGGTCAATTTCCACTACGATACGGTTGTCGGGACTCACTGTGACGTCGGTCAGAAAGTAATCTTGGTTTTCCAGCCATTCGTCCACCAAACTTTTTACAAGGTTCTTGTCAATCATTCTGTCTGTGTTAGAAAAACAAGTGAGGAACTTTTTCAAGCCCCTCACACTATCCGTTTGCAAAATTATGCCTTTTTTGCGGATTTTCCAAATATTCTTTCTTTTTTTTAGAATTGTGACGAAAAACTTTCTCGCCTTTCCGGCAGGCGTTTTGGAGATACCGTCCCGACAGCTGCACACGCTATATGGCAAGGCTTTCGGAACGTGAGTTAGGTATAACTACGGCAAAGACATATTACCGGAATTTCAGGAGAAAAACAGTCAGTACTTTCGTGAAAACTAAAGTACTGACAGAAATTTCTATCAGTACTTTAGGATTTTCTGTCAGTAGGACTGTGAAGCCGTGATGCGGCAATAGCATATAATGACCTCTGCCCAGGGATAAATAATTATACTGAACTCACGTTTTCGGAAGAAGGGAAGTCGCAGTCGTCCGGATAGGTAAAACGGGGCAGCCTTCCTGTCTTGCAGGAGAAGGCTGCCCCGTTTTCGGATGCCGTTTGTGCGGCGCAGAGGTCAGTCGGAAGTGCCGTCTGTTCCTCCGGGCTTACGTCTTATTTTACTAACAGTTTATTGCCGTTCACGATGTAGATGCCCTTCGGCAGTCCGTTGGTGTCGCCATTATTGCGGACTTTGACGCCGGAAAGGGTGTAGATGCCGCCCCGGGCCTGCTTCTTGACGGTGATGTCCTCGATGGCTGTTTCGATGCTTTCGGGGAAGGCCATGGTGTAGTCGCCGTCTTCAGTGGTTTCGGCAGGCATGGTGCTGAAGAATCCGGAGTTGGCAGCTGAGGCGTCGCTTTCAGTGGCGTTGATGACGGAGCCGTTGAAGAGGATGCCGCCACCGCTGACGTTGCTGTTCGCCTGAAGCGTAGCCTGGAGTCCGTTCTGGTTCTTTCCTTCCTGGTCGTATGCGATGTCGTCGAGCGAAGCAACGTTCAGGTAGAACTGGGCATAAGGAGTCACGCCTTCTTCGGCTTCGTCGGGCACTAAGATGAACGGAGTCGCTGCCGGAAGCATTTCATCACCGCTGTAGGCCTGGAGCTGGAGCAGGTTGTCCTTTATGCCAAGCACTTTGTACATCACGCCGCCTGCGGCTTCGCCATATATTTCATAAGGCAGGGAGATGACGCGCGGCTTGCTGTTGGCCAGGTCGAAGTGTACGGACGAGCCGTCCCAGAGAGCCATTTCGTCAGCATTTTCAAAGATGAAGGCTGAGTTGTCGTGTCCGTTGGCGTTACCCCAGGTGACGAGCTTGCCAGTGCCGGGCTGTGCGTTCATGAACACATTTTCGGTACATACGATATTGAAGATACCAGGTATCTTGGCAGAGCGGAGGGTAACGCTGTCGGCGTCAAGGCTCATGTTGGTTGCCACGTTGTTCTGTTTCGGGTTGCCCATATAGGTGCCCGTACCGCAGTTCATGAACGAGTAGCTGCCGTCTTCGTGCTTGATGAACTTCCAGATGTAGTGCAGACGGTCGCTCATGTCGTCGGGAAGAGCGTATTTCACGTTGCTTTCATCGTTGTTCTGGGCATAGAGATACTTGTTGTCCGCGCCGTCTTCCGTTCCGGTTTCTGTAGCACACTTGATGTAGAAATACTGTCCGTTTTCCGGCACAATCAGTTGAGCATTGAAGGCGGCGAGTGCTGCGTTGATGGCTTCCTTGGCTGCCTTGACTTCACTGACGGTCATGACGGGCTTCACGCTGCCGCGGATAGCGTCGAGCGCATTCTGCAGATTGGTTTTTGCACCTGCCTTGAAGTAACCCAGTTCGTCGCCTTCTTCGGCAGCTTCGGCCTGTGCGTCAGCTTCCTTGAGCAGGTTGATGACAATCTGCGGGTCGGGATAGTTGTCGAGGAAGAGCTCGTGGGCTGCTGTGAGGTCGTCGATGGTCTGCTGTGCTACGGTGCCTGCTGCGATTTCAGTCTCCATCTTGTCCATCAGGGCCTTGAGGTTGTCTACGATTTCCTTGGGCACGGCTTCAATGAGCGAAGCATTCTTGTCATAGGTGGCTTCGTAGATTCTCAACTCGCTGAAGTTGAAATAGAGCGTGCCTTTGCCGGACTTGGCATCGTCCATAGTGTGCTCCACATCGAAGCGGACGTAACGGTAGGGGGCGTCGAAAGCTACGGAGGCAATACCCGTGAAGTTGGCCAGAGTTGGATCGGGTGTGTAGGTCTCGTTGGCCTGATAGGGGTAGGTCAGTTCGATGTATGCCTGTTCTTTCCACGGTTCGTTGAGCGTGTCGTTGGTGGTGTAGACGCGCACATACTTGGGCGCACCGGATGCACCTGAGTTGCGGCGAGAATATTTGATGGCAATTGCCAGGTATTCGTCGGAAAGGTCGGCGCAGATGTTGTGTATCATGTCGGCATAGCCGTCAACGCTCCATACGGTGTGGAAATAGGTGGTCTGGTTGTTGTCGAGCAGCACGTTGTCGGTGAGCAGACCTTCTGAGGGTTCTTGTGCGTTGGTGAAGAACTTGTCGGAAGAGGTGACGAGTCCCAGGTTGTCGTCCTGATAGAGTCCGTCGGGAGTTGCGTCCGAAGCATAGGTGAAGCCTTTGATATAGTCGGCTTTTACTTGTCCGAGCAATTGCTCGCCGGCTTCATTCCGGCGGTTCTGCTCCAGTTCGGAGGTAATGTTTTCAAGTTCGCTTTCGGGAACGGGGATAAACGACCATTGGGATGCGGTGGCACTCGTGTTCCATATCACAATTTTCATGTCTTTGTTCTGATCGGCATGGAGTGCAGGATAAGTTGAGTTTTGCCCACGCATGTCAAGTGAGAAGTAGGACTTGTTCCGGTGTACAATATCGTATATCTGAGAAGCGTCGGCTGTTGAAGGAACCTTGTTGTAGATTTCGTTCATAGCACCTGCGTAGCGTCCTGTTCCGAAATTGCGCAGATACCATCCGCCGTCTTCTGCCGGAATGACTTCCCAAATATAAGAGGCGTCGGCGGGAGTCATTACTTCGGGCTTGTTGAAGCCGTTCCAATAGAGGTAGCCACCCTTTTCGTAGAGACATGCATTGGTGGTACCTGCGTAGCTGGGACGTCCGGCTTCGGGATTATTGTCAATGACATAATAGCCGGCCTTGATGGGGATGACGGCCTTTCTGGCTGCTTCGATGGCTGCCAGCAAGTCGTCGATGGCCTGATTATAGACTTCGTCGCTCTGGCTGTCGTCCTTGGCCAGGGCTTCCACCGTTGAATAGGCGAGCAAAAGGTTGTCATAAGCAGCCAGAGAGGTGTTGCCCGGAAGTTCGCCCGGGGAGAACATGCCTTTGATGGTCTCAATGCCGTTCGGGGCAATGTCGGCCAGGGCATAGTTGAGGTTGTCGTAGCCCGATGCCGGCTCTACTTCGTATACGTACCACAAGTTGGCGTCAATGTATTGTTTCCATGTCGGCAATTCAGTCTGGTAGCCGGAGAACCACTTGTAGGTGTCTGCTTCCCAGTTGACATTACAGAAAACGAATGTTCCGGCCATGTGCTCCTTTCCGGCCAGCCAGGTGTAGATGGTGGGGTCGGGATTTTCCATGTCACCCCACTTTTCGGCGAAACCGACGGACTGCTTGGCGGTGAATTCAAAGGCGCGTGCGGCAGAGGGTGTCATGGTGACAGTTCCGCCGCTCAGTGCGGGATTTTCCAGGTAGAGTCCCGTGCTCATCTGCTTGAGGCGGTAGGTGGGAGAGCCGTCTTTGGCTTGACCGGCAGCCTCGAACTGGTAGACGGTGTTGGAGCGGGATGTTGCTGACCTGCCGGTGCCTGCCAGATAGTAGAACGTGGTGGTGGCATGCGAGCCGCTGGTCATGACATAATCCTGTCCTGTCTTGATTTCGGTGACAGCATTGCCATCATTGGCAATGTTGTAATAGCTGTAATAGCGCATTTGCGCCTCGGCCTGTGTCGCTATCGTAAGCGTCAGTGCAAAGCCGGCTAGCTTTTTGAATAGATTCATCATGGTTAATTAGGTTAGATGGTTATTATGAAAATAATATTAGATGGTTTAACTGTAAACTGGTAGATTCTGTTCTGTCGTCTTTATGTTATAGGTAAAATTTGGTGTCTTGGATAGGTTATATTTTATCTGTACCAGCCTTTTCTTTATATATATTGTCGCATCGCATGTAATATTGCGCATGTGTGGATATATAAACGTGAAGTGTGGTGCAGTTCTTGTGCTTCTCTTTCTGTATGAGATTTTAGAAGGCTTTTGATAGGTTTTTGGTATCTAAGTCGTTCCTGGCTCCAAATATATGTAATATTTTTTGAAATAATGTATTTTTATTGAAAAATGTTTGTTTTTTAGTACTCTTTGGTGCCTGCGATATCTTTTTATACTGATGGCGAAGGAGAATCCTAGGCTGCAGTGTGGTGGAAGATGAATCAGCGTATATGTTGTTAAGTTTGATTTTGGGGAATCGTGTGTTTGTGTCGTAGAAATTGTTCCCATACATCAGATGGGTTTTGATTTTGTAAGATGCCGTGTAGACAGGTGGATCTTATGAAGAGGAGTTTTCTGATGATGGAGGTCGATGTTGCGAAAGTATGGTTCTTATCAGTAGTATGCAGAATAGATTTGGAAGAGAAGTTGGTAATGGGATAGATTGGAAAATAGATAGGAGTGGTGTGTTTTGATGTTAATTATAGTGGGGTACAATTTTGTGGTATCTGCTATTTAACGGTTTCCCTGGGCGGTGGATTCTTTTCGAAAAAACGACCGGTCGCTGCCTGTTGTCGGGCTTGCTTCGATGTTATACCGGCTTTGGCTGCATGTCTATATCTCTTCTTGCTGTAAAAGTCAGTCTCTGTTTCTGCCTTTTTTCTTTTGCTATCTTGAATTTGCAATTTTGTAAACTGTTGTCGTTGAAAGATAAAAAACCGTTAAGAATAGGATAATCGGCCAAACAATTCGGGGAAAACTTTTCCGGGCACAAATCTTTTTCGTAATTTTGCTCCGGTGAACATCCTTGGACACGTCGCAAGTTCCGCACAGTGTCAGAGCGAATGGAACCTCCTCGGCTGTGGGGTAACGTCCAAGGCGTGCACCTGTTGTAAGCAACTTAATTTTTTCTAACTTTATAAACAATATGGCAACATTAGATTTAAGCAAGTACGGTATTACCGACGTGAAGGAAGTGCTGCACAATCCTTCTTACGAAGTTCTTTTCGAAGAGGAAACCAAAGCAGGTCTCGAAGGTTACGAAGTAGGTCAGGTAACTGAGCTTGACACCGTAAACGTAATGACCGGTATCTACACTGGCCGTTCTCCTAAGGACAAATTCTTTGTTTATAATGATGCAAGCAAGGACACTGTATGGTGGACTACCGACGAATATAAAAATGACAACAAACCCTGTTCTGAAGCTGCATGGGCTGACCTCAAGGCTAAGGCTGTAAAGGAATTGAGCGGCAAGCGTCTGTTCGTTATGGATACTTTCTGCGGCGCCAACCCTGCAACTCGTCTGAAGGTGCGCTTCATCATGGAAGTAGCATGGCAGGCTCACTTCGTGAAGAACATGTTCATCCGTCCGACAGAGGAAGAACTCGCTAACTACGGCGAACCCGATTTCGTTTCCTTCAACGCTGCAAAGGCTAAGGTTGACAACTACAAGGAACTCGGCCTCAATTCTGAGACTGCTACTGTCTTCAACCTCGCTACCAACGAGCAGGTTATCCTCAACACCTGGTATGGCGGTGAAATGAAGAAGGGTATCTTCTCTATCATGAACTACCTGAACCCGCTCCGTGGCATCGCTTCCATGCACTGCTCTGCCAACACCAACATGGAAGGCACTGACACTGCTATCTTCTTCGGTCTCTCCGGTACTGGTAAGACTACTCTTTCTACCGACCCGAAGCGTCTGCTCATCGGTGACGACGAGCACGGCTGGGACGACGAAGGCGTGTTCAACTACGAAGGTGGTTGCTATGCAAAGGTAATCAACCTCGACAAGGAAAGCGAGCCCGATATCTACGCTGCTATCCGTCGCAACGCTCTTCTCGAGAACGTAACTGTTGACGCTAACGGCAAGATTGACTTCGCTGACAAGAGCGTTACCGAGAACACTCGTGTATCTTATCCTATCGATCACATCAACAACATCGTTAAGCCTGTCAGCAAGGGTCCTCACGCTCATCAGGTAATCTTCCTTTCTGCTGATGCATTCGGTGTATTGCCTCCCGTTTCTATCCTGAACGACCAGCAGGCACAGTACTACTTCCTCTCTGGCTTCACCGCTAAGTTGGCTGGTACTGAGCGTGGCATCACTGAGCCGACTCCGACCTTCTCAGCTTGCTTCGGTGCTGCTTTCTTGAGCTTGCATCCTACCAAGTATGCTGAAGAGCTCGTGAAGAAGATGGAAAAGGTAGGCGCCAAGGCTTATCTGGTGAACACGGGTTGGAATGGTACTGGCAAGCGTATCTCTATCCGCGACACTCGCGGTATCATCGATGCCATCCTCGACGGTTCTATCAACACCGCTCCTACCAAGACGATTCCTTACTTCGATTTCGTAGTTCCTACTGCATTGCCCAATGTTGACCCGGCAATCCTCGATCCGCGCGACACTTACGCTGATCCCGCACAGTGGGAAGAAAAGGCTAAGGATCTCGCTGGCCGCTTCATCAAGAACTTCACCAAGTTCACCGGCAACGAAGCTGGTAAGGCTCTCGTAGCAGCTGGTCCGAAGCTCTAAGCAACTTTTATTGAAGGATAATTCCTAAAATACGGCAAGGCCGCCCTGCAAATTCTGCGGGGCGGCCTTTTTGCTTGGATGTCGCATTGGTACAGAACGGAGAAAAGGATATGCTGCCGTGCCGATGCCCGAAAAGGCAGGAACTCCAACGGGCGGGAGGAAAAGAGAGCGGAGATTACTTTTATTCCCGGAAAATGCAGCACGTGTTCCTGTACGGATTTCTGCCTAGGGAGGATTCTGGTTGCAGCTGCGGCCGGATATCTTCCTTTCCGGTCATTCCATTGTTTATAGCTGGCGCGTATTTTTTGTTCCGTTTGTAAAGCAGGCCGCTTTCCTCTTTGCGGGATTCATCTCTGTGACGTTGTCCATTCTTTCTGCCTTCCTCCTTGAAGAGAAGGAATGAAGGCTGAAAACGCTCAGTGGCAAGTTTTTTGTTAACCTCCTTCATTTGTTTTTTCGGTGCAGGTTGAAGTTTTCAGCCTTTCTGCACCGGTTGGCTGGCTGATGTGTGGCGAGGCCTCCCGTGCGATGTGTCCTTCTTTCCTGACGGCGGGTGTCCGCGGCGCGGACGGAACCGGAGTTGCTTATGGGAGCCGCTGGTGTTAGGACGGAAAAAGCCGGGAATCCCATTGTGCAGGATTCCCGGCTTCGGGAGAGATTGTTGACGGTAAAAGGGATGGGCCGAACCGGTGTAGGCCGACCGCCTTTTACTGTCGTTGTGGGTTGTTTACTTGACTGCTACCTTTTCACCGCCTACGATATAGATGCCCTTGGGAAGTCCCTTGGTGGCATTGTGCTTCCGGACGTGTTTGCGGAGCAGAACGCCGGAGAGTGTGTATACATCGCAGAACTCGTTCTTGCTGATGTTGACTTCACCGATGCCCGACGGGTCGAAGGTGTAGTTTGCCTTGAGGATGTAGTCGCCTTCTTCGTCGGTTTTCGGAATGTAGATGGTGAAGTAGCCGGAACCGGCGTCCACCGTCGTGGAGCTTTCGTCGAAGATTACGTCGTCATCGCTCAGGTAGCCTTGTCCCTTTTTGAGAACAACGGAGTTGGGAGCGGAAACCAGTCCGTTCACGGTAACGGGTTGACGGTTGTAGGTAATATCCAGGCATTCTTCCAGCGTGTAGAAGGGCATGTCAACGGTGAAATATTCCTCCTCTTCTTCAGTCTTGATGAAGAACGGCGTTCCGGCAGGGATGGGTTCGCCTCCGTAGGAGATGAGCATGATGTCATTGTCTTCGGTTATGCCCAGCACCTTCATGGCTTCGTAACCCATGGTGTAGGCTGCGTCAATATCGAAGGGGAGTGTCGCAATCATGGTCTTGTTGGCCGGTGCCTCGACGGTATAGCTGTTATAGTAGTTGTCTTCGGTAACTTCTTCGAAATAGAACGGGGCGTGCGGATCAGAGGGATTGAAGTAATGGGTTACCTTGCCCGACGGGTGGCAGTTCAGATATTCCTTGCTTCCGTTTTCGTTGTCTAAGAGCGTAAGCAGGAAGGTACCTCCCTTGAAGTAGGTGGCCTGTTCCATCTTGAAGTAGGAGGGCTCTTCGGAGAAGTGGATGTAACCGTCGCCGGTTTCACCTTCGCCAGCGCCTTCCGCATCCATGCCGTAGTACATGTTTTTCAAGTAGAGACCGTTGGAGATGTTGCGCAGGGCGAATCCTTCTTCCGACTTTTCCAATTTCCAGAGTGTGTTGAAGCGATAGGAAATGTCATCATCACTGCTGTTGTAGCGCCACAGGAGTGTGCTGGCCGTGTCGGCGTTCATCGCTACAATGCAGGAACCTTTGAGAATCGTGGTGGTGGTGGAAGCACTGAGCAGACGGTAAATCTTCCCGGGTTCCGGTGTAATCAACTGGTCGTAGAAGTTTGCAACCGCTTTTTTCAGTTGTTGTGAACAGGCGGCGAGTTCTTCTAGACTGAGATATTTTCCGGTGGTCTGGGCCTTGACTTCATCGATGGTAGCCTGAAGGGCTTCTTTGGCCCCTGTGCGGTAGTAACCCATTACCTGCTGGCTGTCGTCGGATGAGTTGTGGAGATTCTGTGCCGCGTTGATTTCGCTTTCCAGCGGTGCGGGGTCAGGATAAGCTTTGACGTAGGCTTCCAGAGCCGCTTCCAGTTCGTCGCAGGTGGCAGCTGTGGCTGTTCCGGCTTCCAGTTCGGCCGTAGCACGTGTCATGGCATCGTCCAGCGCCTTTCTTACGGTTTCGGGAATCATGGCCAGACGCGGATTTTCCACACAGTCGGCGGGGTCGAAGAAACGCAGTTCACCCAAGTGCCAGTACGGGCCCTTTCCGTTGGGGGTTTTTCCGCCAGCTGCTGTCTGGTCCACTACGAAACGAATATAGCGGGCCGGACGTTTCAAGGTTACTTTACGCAGGTAAGTGCTGTTCTCCTGTATGCCACCGGGATACGGGGTGTCGTAGTCACAGACAATGTTTTCGCTCAACAGGGTGTCGCCCCAAATGGGTGCATCGAGGTCATCGTCGTCCGCAGCCACGATGAAGTAATGCGTCGGACGTCCGTTCATGTTGTTGTGGCGGTAGGCAAACTTGATGTATACCTCCTGGAGTTCCTTGCTCAAGTCTACCTGAATCCAGTCGTAGTCGTCGGGATTTCCCGATTCCGACCAAATGGTATGGAAATAGGTATCGAGTTTGTTGTCAAAGAGGTAGGCCGGACTTCCTTCGCCCTTCTGGATAGAGTTGGACGAATCTATTTTCGTAACGAGTCCGCGTTCTGAAGGGGTGAAACCGCCGTCGAAGGTGATGCCGTTCTTGTATTTCCATTCATTAAGGTATTTTTGTGCATTCCTGTGGATGCTGCTCAGACGGTCGTTGAGGAGTTTCTGGTCAATCTTCTCCTGGAGGGTGTCTACTACGATGGGGTCAACAATGTCAAATTTCCAGTGGTTGCCCTCATGCGTCGCGTCGTCCCACCATACTACAACAGCATCGGCCTGGCAGTGGGTGTAGTGGTTGGGGTCCTTGATGAGGAACATGTCACTCTTGAAATTGGGCATCACGTAGGAATATTGCGGGTCTTCTGATGTCAGATAATGGCGGTTGCCGTCGGTGGGGCCCAAATAGCGTTTGGTTCCTACGTTCTTGAGGTAGAAACGGTTGTCTGCTGCGGCCTGAACTTCCCAGATGTATTTGGCCGTTTCCGGTGACCAGTTTTCGGGTTTGGCCATGCCCAGAGTGGTGTAGGCTACGCTGCCTTTGTCATACATGGCGTCCTGGGAGCGCTGGCTGACAATGAGATAATAGCCTGGAACCAGTTTGACTCTTTCCTTGTCGTAGCGTTCGAAGCTTTTGATGATGTTGTCGGCTGCGCGGTTGTATTCGCTGTCATCGAGGCCGGGGCGTCCGGTGAGATCGACGGCTTCGTTGTAGGCAGCCAGCATGGCATCGTAGAGTTCTTGTGAGATGCAGCCCGGATTGGTGCCGACGGCATAGTTTTCGGGGCTTATGATAGTGTTCTCTTTGTAGTATTCCTCGAAGGTCATCAGCAGACGGTCGAAGCCGGGCACCTTGTAGTCCTTGTGGGCAATGTCTGCGACAACGGGCAGATGGTCGGAGGCCTGTGTGCTGATGGTTCGCGAGGAAACAGTAGTGTAGTTTTGGCTGTCCTTATTGGCAATCGTGATGTAATCGATGGTGCTCTGGGGATAGTTGGCCGGACTGGTAAGCCATTTGGTATTGGTGAGTATCTTGAAGTCCTCGGTCAGCCCTTGAATGAAGGGGGAGTCTGGCTCCGCATTGAAATCGCCGGCGAAAAATACCGGTTTGTCCGTAAACTTTGCAACTTCCTCCTTGATAATCGGAAGACTGAGCAGCTGGTCGGCGGCAGTCAGCGAAATGTGGGCGTTGCAGAATACGTAGTTGCTGAATTCGACGAGGAGCATGACGCGTGCTTCTTCACGGCCGGGGAGCGGCACATAATGGAAACCTGCCGGCTCTTCACGGCTCAGGATGCCGATGCCATACTTGCCGCCACCCAAGGCAATAGCAGGGGCGTAGGTGTGGTGCATGCCTGTGAGGGTGGCCAGTTCGAGCAGGACGTCGGTCTGCTCGCTGCGTTCAGTTACGCTGTCCACCTCCTGCACGGCTACGACATCGGCCTGCGCTTGCGAGATGACGTCGGCAATGCGCTGATAGCTTTTGGTGTTGTCCGTACCGGTACCGTTGTGAATGTTGTAAGTCATCAGACGGATGTGCTGCAACACATCGTTGTCCTGTGCTGTCATTTTTCCGTTGAGGAAAAAGAATACATACAGGAGCAACAATAAAAAACTTTTTGTTCTCATAACTGTAAGTATTAATAAATGGATAAATGTGGATATGTAGCCGTTGTTATGGATGGATGCCGTCAGTGGAAAACGGTGGACTTAAAGGTGTGGAAAGGGGACATGCCCCAGACAGGTAACTACTTTCCAGATAGCCCGGCAAAGAAATGCAGGCTGGTGCGTTTTTCAAGGAGATTATGGGTAAGACAACCTGTACCGTCAACCCGCTTTACGGTCTGTGGGGATTGCATTTGGCCTTAGGCTGTTTGTTTGCAAATATAAGTTTTCTTTTTTATATGGTTGTACTTTCTTTTCCTTTTTTTGTCAAAAAGTAGATTATGCTTGTGTTGCTGATGAAAAAGTAAAAAAATGAATGTCGTGGCAGAAACTTTTATTTCAGCGGGACAGATTGGAAATCTTCTTTTTCTGTAGCCGTCCGATGCCTTTCCCGCATCGGACGGCTACAGAAAAAAGGCGGTCCTTGCTCCCGATTATCTCAAAAGCAAGGACCGTATTTCTAAAGTACTGACAAGAAAAACAAAAGTACTGAGTGTTTTTTCTAAAGTACTGACAGTTTTTTCTAAAGTACTGAGTGTTTTTTCAGTCTGTGTGAAGCGAAAATCCAATGACGCCGGAATCCGGATAAGGGCGCAAGGATGCCGGCGTGGCGGACAATGTGCAGCCTGTTCCACAGGCGGATGGTTCATTCAGTCATCAGCCGGCATACCTTGTCCTGAAACAGGCGGGCCTGCGAGGCTTTGGCTTGTCCCTGGTTGATGATGGCGAAGCAGAGCCGGTGGCCGTTGGCGGCGGTGGCATAACCGGCCAGCGAGCAGATGCCTGTTACGGTGCCGGTTTTGGCAGCGATGTTGCCTTGTGCGGCCGTGTTGTGCAACCGGTTTTTCAGTGTTCCGTCACGTCCGGCTACGGGCAGCGAGGAGAGCAGGCTGCGGTAGATGTCGGGATGGGCGTAGGCATAGCGCAGCATGCCGACGAGCAGTTCGGGCGTGACGTAGTTGTAGAGTGACAGTCCGCTGCCGTCGGCTATGAGGTAGTTGTCGGCCGGGAGTGCCAGCTGGCCGTTGATAAAGAGACGGATGCATTCGGAGGCTTGCCGGCGGCCGGCACCGGGCACTCCGGTTTGTGCCGCAATCTGGTAGAACATGGATTCGGCATCGAGATTGTCGCTTTGCTTCATCATGGGACGGAGCACGTCGGCTATGGGGCGTTGGCATACGGCAACGGCTTGTGCTGAGGAAGGTACGCGCCCTTCTGCCGTATTGCCGGTCAGGGTGATGCCTTTCCGGCTCAATGCCTGGAGAAAGTTGGGGCTGAAATCGGGTTTCCCGTTGTAGAGGAGCGGTGAGAGCGACGGGTTGTCATCGTCCCAGCACCAGCCCCACCCGAATTCTTTCTCGTCTTTTATGCTTGTGTCGAGAATGAGTTTGCCCTGAATGCGGCGGATGCCTTTGGCTGCGAGGATATCGGCAAAGGCATTCAGGTCGTTGTAGCCGAGGAGGGGGTCGAAGCCGGCTTTGACATAGAGGTTTCCCTTGAGCGTATTGCCCTGCTGCGTGCCGTCGATATAGAGGCGGGTGGCATACTGATATTCCGTGCCCAGTTGTGCCAGAGCCACGGTGGCTGTGACGATTTTCATGGTGGAGGCCGGGCGCATGCGCTGGCGGGCACCTTTATCGAACACCGGAGCGTTGGCCGTCAGGTCGAACACATAGAGTCCTAGTTGGGAGGTTTCCAGCCACGGGTCACTCATCAGGCTGTCCAGGCGCTGTGCCATTCTTCGGCAGTCCGGGTCCTGTGGGCGTGAGGGGGCGGGACGTTTGGGAGGTGCGGGCCGTGGACGGACGACGGGGGTGAGCGACGGGTCCGGCAGGCTTCCGGTGGAGGTGCCGGTGTCCTGAAGTGAGCGCGAACTGTGAC